>Ga0316223_1000682_pt1 | contig 38307 bp, 12 predicted proteins | sample TBH18009metaG_FD_206007 | JGI IMG/M metagenome (GOLD analysis project Ga0316223, IMG submission 206007) | Freshwater microbial communities from Trout Bog Lake, Wisconsin, USA - TBH18009 | ecosystem: Environmental > Aquatic > Freshwater > Lake > Hypolimnion/Profundal zone | place: USA: Wisconsin...
GGTCTCTAAACCTGGAGGCGCAGACTAGCTTCAGCCTCGACGGCATTACGCCCGATGGGGAGCAGCGGTGGAGCAATTACGTGCGGGGCGTCGCCCAGGTGTTGCAGGCGGAAGGGTGGAAGCTCGCCGGCTTTGACGGGGTGGTGCATAGCACCGTGCCCATGAGCAGCGGACTGAGTTCTTCAGCGGCGCTGGAATGCGCGACGGCGACGGCGTTTGAGGCCCTGGGAGGGTGGAGACTGGACCCGGTGAAGAAGGCGCTGCTGTGCCAGCGAGCCGAAAACCAATTTGTGGGGGTGAATTGCGGTATCCTGGACCAATACACCTCCTGTGCCGGCCAGGAAGGCTGTGCGTTGCTGTTGGATTGCCGGGATCTTTCGAGCCGGCCTGTCCAGCTCGCGGAGGGCATCGCGGTGGTCATCTGTGACACGAAATACAAGCGCGAGCTCGCAGGCTCCGAGTACGGCCGGCGCCGTGCCCAATGCGAGGAAGGCGCCCGGCGTCTCGGGATAAAGGCCTTGCGCGAAATCGCCCTCGAGGACTTCCGGGCGCGGGCATCGGAGTTGCCGCCGGAAATGGCGAAGCGCTGCCGCTTCATCGTGGAGGAAAACGACCGAGTGCTGGAGCTGGCGGTCGCGCTCCAGGAGTTCGACCGCCCGGCTATCCAGCAACTCACCGCCGCTTCCTTCCGGGGTGCCAGCGAACTGTACGAGATCGGGGTGCCGGCCATGCACACGATGATGCAGGCGATGCTGGCGGCGCCAGGAATTCTGGGTGCCCGGCAAGCCGGCGCGGGCTTTGGCGGCTGCATGGTGGCCTTCGTTGAGCGGGAAAAAGTCGCGGTCTTCTCCGAGGCCGTGCGGCGGGGCTACGAAAGCGCGGCCGGCCTCCAGCCCGAGGTGCGCGCGGTCGATGCCGCCGCGGGCGCCGGCGTGCTGCTCTTTGGGACCGAGGGACACATCAACCCGCTGCCCACATCCTCCGCATGACCATGAATCGAACCAGCCCTCCCAGGCGAGCCGCCGTCGTCGCCGCCATCATCGCCACCGCACTCACGGCCTCGGCGGCCGAAGTGCTGGAAAATGGGGCGGTGCGCGCGGAATTCAACGCGAACGGCCTGGCCAGCCTCACCGACCAGGTCAGCGCCAAGGTGGTGCGCTTGGCCAGCGATGGCTTCGCCGTGTTGGCCGGCAACGAGTCCATCGAGAGCGATTTCCTGACCCCCACCATCGAGCAGTCGTCGCCCACCAACCGGGTGTATCGATTCGAGTCCGGACCCTGGATGGCGCGAGTCATCTACGAGCTGGAGCCGGGTTGGCGCTTCATCAGCAAGCAGGTGACGCTGACCAACTCGAACCGGAAGGAACTGCGGGTTCAGCGGATTGAGTTGCTGCGCGGGACGATCGAGACACCGATTGCGGGCCAGCAACGGATTCGCGATGGCACCCTGCTACGGTTTGCGGACCAGGAGGGGGGCGGGCCCTCGCACGGCCTGTTTCTCTCCTTGCAAAACCCCTTCCTCCAGCTCAAGTCCCGCCTCCAGCGGCTGTCGCTGGCCTATTCGCCCGAGCTGAACTGGACGCCGACCAATGGGGTGCTGGTGTCCGATCGGCTCCTGATCGGGCCGTATGCGTTGAGCGGTGAACGCGTGCCGGCGCGCCTCGTGCCGGAGTGGAAACTCGTGCCGGATGGGCGCCAGACTGAGGCGTGGGTCGACCGGGGGGAGGTCGACGCGCTGGTAGATTGCGTTCGTGCCTTCCTGCTCTGGCGTCCCACGCACACGACGCGGATCAATGTGGGTTGGTGTGAGAATGATTACCAAATCGACATCGCCACACCGGAAGGCCGGGTTGAGTACAAACGGATCATCGACCAGGCCGCGGCGGTGGGCTGCCGGAACCTGCTGTTTGCGCCCGCCAATACCGAGGTCGCCTCGCTGCAGGAGAACCGGGACGCCTGGGGCTGGGAGAACCTGTTGTGGTTCACCATGGGCCAAAAGCTCCGGAAGGGCGAGTGGGACCCAGCCAAGGACCAGTTGCCCGCGTCGGTGCGTGAGTTAGTGGATTACGGGAAATCCAAGGGGATCGGCTTCGTGGCCTATGTTTACCCATCGCTGCCGTTCATGCAGCAAAAGGAGTGGACGAGCTGGGTGCCCAATGGAAAGCCGGGCGGCTATCTTGGGGCGGACACGGGCCAGCGGAGTTTTCAAGACTGGCTGCTGGGTCAACTGGTTGCTTTCCACGACACCGCCGGGGCGAGCGGCTACGCCTTCGATCATTGGTGGATCGCCTACGAGGAAACGGCCAGCAGCCAGTACGCGCAATGGGCCGGGTGCCGGCGGATCCTGGAAGAGCTTCGCCGGCGCGTGCCCGACGTCGTCATTGATGGGCGCCAGCAATATCATTATTTCGGCGCCTGGACCTGGCTGGCGGGGACCTATCCGCATCCGCTCAATTCGGACGAGCAACCGGAGAGCTTCCGCGCCTTCCCGGACCTGCACTGGTCCCGGGTCTCCGCCGACCGCCAGCGGCGCACCGCCTATTGGTATCGCACCGAGTGCTTCGTGCCGGTGGAGATCATGCCCGGCTATATGACGCACCAGACGCCGCGCCTCACCGCCAACGGCGAGTGTCCGCGGGGCCGCTTCCGCCCGGCTGATTGGGACCTGCTGGGCTGGAAATATTCCGTCATTTCCTCCATCGCCACCGCGCCGTTCAATCTGGTCGTGAACTGCCTCCCGGCCCGCGACGAACGGGAGTTCAAGGCCTTCTCAGGGGCCGACCAAAAGTGGTTCCGTGACTGGTTTGATTGGACCGATAACAACATGGAAACCCTCCGCTGCGTGAAACCGATCCTGGGCGCGCCGCAACTGGGCCGGGTGGATGGCACCGCCGCGTTCCACGACGGCCGCGGCTTTGTTTTCCTTTTCAATGCGAACTACCGCGCGCTGCCGGCCGAGTTCCGCCTCGACCGATCCATTGGGTTGGCCCAGGGCGAACGCTTCGTCTTGCGCCAACTTTATCCGGACGCCGAGAAGGGTCGGCTCCTCAGGCCGCCGGGCAAAGCGTTTTGGAATCTCGGCGACGCGGTGACGGTGCCGCTCGCCGGCACGGAAGCGGTGGTGCTGGAAGTCCGTCCTGCTCCGGTGCGAGTGGACCGACCACTCCTGCTGGGGGCCGTGGGCGAAGCGGCGCTAACCGGAGGCAAGCTGGAGTTGACCGGCGTGTCGGGCGAAGCCGGGTCGGAGCGCCCGATCTCGGTCGTTCTGCCCGAGGGCCGGCAGGTGTCTGAAGCGACGTTGAACGGGAGGAGGGCGGCGGTTCATCAGACCGGGGCCCTCGTAACGCTCCACGCGCGGTTCGCGGGCGAGCCGCTGGCCGCTCGCCAGCCGATCGGTAGTTATGACCCCACCTTCGCCGGGGGTGCCTACCAAGCGGAGGCGGTCCTTCCCCCTCGGGTGTTTGCGCAACTGCGCGCGCGCCGGCAGAGTTGGCCGGTGGACTATACCGCCGAGGAGCGCGCCGCCGTCTGGCTCAATTCGGATCGCCTGCTCCTCTTCGTCAACGTGGCCGATCCGGATGACGAGTCCATGAAAGGGGTGTCGCTGAGCGTGGACGGCGCCGCGGTTCCGGTCGTGGCGGCCTACACCTCCATTGTGCGCAGCAATCCGCGCAACACCTTCACCGGGTGGTATGCCGACCTCTCCGCGGTGACGCCGGGCGTGAAGCACACCTTCGAAGTGAAACTGCCCAAGCTGGCGCCCGGTCAATTCCAGGGCCTGTTCCTCGACACCGTCGAGGCCGAATACACGACGGAGCTGGCGCCGGAATGATGGAACCAGGCGCTTTGGAAGACGCTAACCCGCGATGAAACCACCACCCAGACTGTTCGGCGCCCTTCGCATCGCGGTCGTCCTGGCGTGGCTTTCGGCGGGTGTGCTGTCGGCCGAGGTCGCGTTGCCCGGGGTGTTTGGGGACCACATGGTGCTCCAACGCAACCGGCCGGTTCCGATCTACGGAACGGCGGCGCCCGGCGAGAAGATCACGGTGGTCTTCCACGAGCAGTCGCTGACCACCACCGCCGACGGGCAAGGGAACTGGGAGGTGCGGCTCGCCGCCATGGGGGCCGCCCCCACTGCGCGGAGCCTGACCATCACCGGATCCAACACCATCGCCCTGAACGATGTGCTGGTCGGTGATGTGTGGCTGTGCAGCGGCCAGTCGAACATGGACATGGGGCTCGGCGCCTGCAACCGCAAGGAGGATATCGACCACGCTGATTTTCCAGGAATCCGATCCTTCCGGACACCGATGGCGGCCGCGGGGGTGCCGTTGAGGACCTTGAAAGGGAATCCCCGGTGGGTAGTTTGTCATGCCAGCACGGCGGGTGGCTTTTCGGCGGTGGCCTTCTATTTTGCGCGGAAGATCTACCTGGAGAATCAGGCGGCGATCCCGATTGGCCTGCTGGTGTCTTCCGTGGGCGGCACGCCGATTGACCTTTGGCTCTCCCCCGAAGGGCTGATGGACATTCCCGCGCTCAAGCCCCTGCTCGATCAACCCGTGATGCCGAATGGTCCGTGCAGTCTCTCCTACGGGATGATCCATCCCCTGGCCCCCTACGCGCTCAAAGGCGCCCTTTGGTACCAGGGAGAGAATGCGGAGATCGGCAAGCAGTCGCCCGACAGCTACTTTCTCAAGATGCGGGCGATGGTGCAGGGATGGAAACAGCTCTGGGGCATGGACGACTTTCCGTTTTACTACGTGATGATAGCGAACTGGGGAGAATTGCCGCGGAGCGCCGCCCCCGTGTTCAACGCGGGCGGATGGGATGCGGATACCCGGTTGCAGCAAGCCAACGCGATGGCGCTTCCCCATGCTGGATGCGCCTCGGCCTTGGATATCGGGGATTCCTCGATGGGCGATCGCACCTGGGATGGCTGGCATCCCAAGGACAAACTGGAGGTGGGGGAGCGTTTGGCGCTCTGGGCCTTGAAGAACGACTACGGACGATCGTCGCTGGTAGCGAGCGGGCCGGTCTTGAGAGAGGCCTTGGTTTCCGGCGACATGGTCGTGTGTTCGTTCGACCACGTAGGCAGCGGACTGATGGTGGGCTCGAAGGCCTGGTACCAGCCCACCCGGCCAACCGAGGACGCCGCCTTGCGGCGCTTCGTGATTGCCGGGGCCGACGGCCAGTGGTTTCCCGCCAACGCGATTATCCAGCACGACCAAGTGCTGATCTCCTCGCCGTCGGTGCGGGAACCGCGCCGGGTGTCTTACGCCTGCTGGCAAAACCCGGAGGGCTGCAATCTCTACAACCGGGAAGGTCTGCCCGCGGCGCCATTCCATGTCGAGGACGTGACGAAGCGCTACCGGATCACGGCCAGCGCCGGGGCCGGCGGCGCCATCACTCCCGCGGGCACTCGCTCGCTGCTGCAGCGAATGACCGCCCGGTATGCCATGGTGCCGGCCGCCGGACACTCTATCCAGGATGTCCAAGTGGACGGCCGGTCGGTGGGTTCGGTTGAGCAATACACCTTCGATCCGGTCTATGCGGATCATACCCTAGTGGCGACCTTCGGTACGACCGCGCCACGGTACACGATCACCGCCAGTGCGGGTGGCGGAGGGGCGCTGACTCCATCCGGAAGGGTGCTGGTCACCCAGGGTGAGTCCAAGGTTTTCACCATCTCGGCCCAGGGTGGGAACCAGGTGGCGCTGAGCATTGATGGCAGCCCCTTGGGTCAGCGTTCCAGTTTCTGCTTCAGCGGGGTTCGGGCCGATCATACGATCGCGGTGACTTTTTCCGGTACCGTCAAGGCCACCGCCGGGTATGGTGGAGGCATTGTCCCCAACGGGCTGGTGCCGGTCGTCTATGGCGCGAACCAGACCTTTGTCATCGCCCCGATCCCTGGATACGCCATCGCCCGGGTGGTGGTGGATGGCGCGGCTGCGGGCCTGGTGGGGAGTCACACCTTTACCAACGTCACCGCTGCCCATACGATCGCGGCGTCGTTCAAAAGCCTGGGTAACGATGAAGCCGGCAGCGTGCCGCGGACGGAACAAATCCTCTTCGCGTGCCGGAGCGCTGCGCTGCCGGAGAAAGGTCTGGCTGGTTCCTGGCCGGCCTACCGTCCCGAAGGCAAACAGTTCGCGCCCATCGGAACGCCTGGAGTCGAGAGCATCGATGGCCACCAATACGCGCAATTCAAGTCCGAGGCCGGGGACGGTTTTTCGGTGGGGGCCTACACGGCGCCGATGGTCTGCAACGGCGCCACCATCGTGGCCGCGGTCAGGCCGGTCCGGAACGGGGCTGGGGCCTCCTGGACCTCGATCGTTGACCTGTTCTACGACCGGTTGGTGCTCGGCATTCGCAACGACTCGGGACTGGTTTGTGTCCGCCGCAACGGCAGCCTGGAGAACAGTCCCAGTGCCATCCCGGACGGTCAAATCACCATCCTGAGCCTGGTGGCGCAACCGGACGGCGCGTACCGGGTGTATGCCAACGGCGCGGAGATCATGTCGAATCAAACGCCCAGTCCGCTCACCTCGCTGGTGCCGGGTGTGGCCGGGCCTTTTGCCGGCAGCATAACCCTGGGACGCAACGCGCCCGATGGTTGGACAGCGTTTAACGGCGAAATTGGCGACGTGTTTGTGTATAGTGTGGCCTTGAGTGCCACCGAACGCCGGCAACTGGAAGGGTTTATCGCGAGGTCGCTGGAGGCCGGAAGGCACGGACTATGAAAAGCCTGAGGATAAGTCGTTGGATGATTTTGGCGGCGCTCGCGGTGGGCGCCCCGGTGTTAGCGGGAACGGACAAGACCCTGGTATCGTGGGTCTCGCTCGCGAACACCACCCAACAGGGTGGGAGCGCGTTGACGATCCAGCGGGGGGATCAGTTCGATGGCATCGTCTTCGGGGAACGGCAAGCGGGCGCCTGGATGGCCGGGAGTGATTTCTTCAAACGCACCCAAGCCGATCCGCAGGCCAACCCGATCGAGCGGGAGGCCGGGCAGGCGCTGATCCAGATGGCGATTGTCTATCGAGCCCACCAGATCTCGATCTACCGGAATGGCGAACCCTATGCCGCGTACGAGGCCGACAATATCGACCTGTTGAGCTTCCAGGATAACCAGGCGGTTTTCGGGCTCCGGCATGAAGGGGCCGGCAGCGGCCAGCACCTGCGCGGTTGGATCGCGGATGCCAGGATCTATGATTACGCCCTGAGCGCCGACGAAGTCAGGAAGCTGGAAGCCAAGCAGCCCTCGGCGATCAAGCCGTACGCCTGGTGGACCTTCGAGAAAGGCCGGGAGACCGATCGGATGGGTCGGTTTCCCGTTAATAATCTGGAGGGCGGGGCCAGGATCGAGGCTGGCCGCCTCATGCTCGAGACCGACGACGCGGCTCTGATCGCGGCTGGTCACAATACCACGGGAGACGCCGTCGAATTTGAGACCCCGGCCATGCCCCGGAATCCGCCGGAGGATTGGCTCACCTATCATCTGCTCCATCCCGGTCCCGGCGGCGCGATGCCCGGAGATCCGAACTGCGCCTTCTATTGGAAAGGCCGCTATCATCTGCACTACATTTACAACCACAAGACCGGGTTCGCCTTTGCCCATGTCTCCAGCCAGGACATGGTGCATTGGACCTGGCATCCGACGACGCTTTTTCCGAAGACCACCGGGCACGGGATGTTCAGCGGCACCGGATTTATCACCAAGGAGGGCAAACCGGCCATCATCTACCACGGCCAGGGGTCCGGAAGAAATCAGTTGGCGTTTGCCCTGGACGATCGACTGGAGAAATGGACTCGGCCGGTTCCGATCCGGCCCAAGGACGCCAGCGGGCAGGAGCCCCAGATGAATCATTGGGACCCGGATTGCTGGCTCAACGGGGACACCTATTACGCGATCAGCGGTGGGTCCAACCCCAGCTTGATGAAGTCCGCCGATCTGAAAGACTGGAGGTTTCTCGGTCCGTTGCTGAGCGAGGAGTATCCCACCAACCTGGGCATGCCCAAAGGGGAGGATATCTCCTGCGCCAACCTGTTCCGGATTGGCCGGAAGTGGATGTTGCTTTGCATCAGTCACCAACTCGGCTGCCGCTACTACCTTGGTGATTTCAAAGCGGAAAAGTACCTCCCGGATTTCCAGGCGCTGATGAGCTGGAATGGGCGCAACTTCTTCGCCCCGGAATCGGTGCTGACCAAAGACCGGCGCCGGGTGATGTGGGCGTGGTTGATCGATCTGCCCGTAGCCCCCTGCGGGGTCCAGTCACTGCCGCGCGAACTGGACCTCCCCGAGGACGGAGTGCTGCGGATCAGGCCCCTGCGGGAATTGGAATCGCTTCGCTACGCAAAGACCCAGGAAGAAGCGATTCAACTGAAGAGTGGAGCGGCGCGCTTGATCAAGACGATCCGCGGCAACACGCTGGAGCTGGAAGCGGTGTTCCAATCGCCCACGGCGAAGGAATGCGGGCTGAACGTGCTGGGCGACGACCAAGGCGAAAAGGGCGTGCGCGTGGCTTACCAGGCGGAGACCAAGACCTTGCAAGTGGGACCGGTGCGCGCGCCGTTTGCGCTGGCTGCCGGGGAGGACCTGGTGTTGCGGGTCTTCATAGATAAGAACCTGGTCGAGGTGTTTGCCAACGATCGTCAGGCCGCCGTCTCGGCCGGCAAGTACGTTCCCGATCAGCTCGCCGTCAGCTTGTTCGCCGAGGGCGGAGACGCCTTGGTGCCTCGGGTTAAGGCCTGGAAAATGAAATCCATCTATCCCCGACGATGATCGCGACCGCAGTCCCTTTAGCACTCACCCCCATCCGATGAAACCAAGCCTCCATGCCCTGGCCGCTTTTGTCTCTCTGCTGAGCATCCCGGCGCCGACCCTGGCCGACACCACCTTCGACGCCCCGGGCAACTTCAACCCCATCGTGCCCGGCTACTTTGCCGATCCGACGATCAAGCGGTTCGGCGATACCTTTTATCTCTACGCCACCACGGACGGCAACGGCGGCGGGCGCGGGCCGGCCACGGTCTGGGTGTCGAAGGATTTCGGGAATTGGGTGCTCGTGCCGATGAACTGGCCCACCACCCCGTTCTACTGGGCACCGGATGTCGCCAAGCGGCCCGACGGCCATTACTACCTGTTCTACAACCAGCCCTGCAATACCTTCGCCGGCGTCTCGGACACACCCATCGGTCCGTGGACCCCCGTGACGCCCGGCGACGGACTGGTGATCAAGGACCACCTGGTCAAGGACGTGATCACGCTGGACACCCAGCTCTTTGAGGACAAAGACGGGACGCTCTACGGCTACTGGGGCACCTGGGGCATCTTCCCCAATAGTGGCTGCGGCTTCGGCGTCTTCAATCCGGACATGAAGTCCTTCGCCCGCCTCGGCATGATCCCGAACACCCAGGCCAAGGACTTCTTCGAAGGGCCGTTCATGATGGAGCGCAACGGGGTTTACTACCTCATGTATTCCTCGGGATCGTGCCACGACTCCAGCTACCGCGTGCAATACGCCGTGAGCACTCGGCCCGATGGCGAGTTCAAGCTGGGGGCGAACAACCCGATCCTTGCCTCGAGTGCGGACGGCAAGGTCGATGGCCCCGGCCATCATTCCGTCCTTCAGCAGGGTGACGAGTACTTGATCGTCTATCACCGCCACGATATTCCCCTGACGCCCAACGGCATGCATCGGCAGACGTGTGCCGACCGGCTGGTGTTCGAGAGCGACGGTGCGATCAAGAGAGTCGTGCCGACACATCAAGGCATCGGCCTGCTGGGCCCGAAAACCCGATCGGCCAACCTCGCCTTCGCCAAGCCGGTCACGGCCTCGTCGTTTTACCAGGACACCGTGCGCAAGCACAGCTACAAGCCCGAGTATGCCGTGGACGACAACAACGCCACGCTCTGGCGGCCCGCGGACAATCGCATGGGGCACTGGCTGATGGTGGATCTCGGCAGCGCCGAACCCGTGCGCCGCACGGAAACGCAGTTCGAGTACGGCACCTGGTTTTACCAGTATCTCATCGAAACCTCGTTGGATGGACAAACCTGGAAGATCTTCGCCGACCGTCGGCAAAACACTCGCTGGGGCAGCCCCATGGTGGACGATGGCGAGGCCACCGCGCGCTACCTGCGCATCACCGTGACCGGCACCGAGTACCCCGGCCTCTTCGGCGCCCTCTGGAATTTCAAAGCCTTCGCCGACTCCCCACCCGACCCGCTCCTGGCGCTGGCTGACCGGGCGTTTGCTCAGTGCGTGGCCTCCAAACCCCATAGCGGCCGAGGTGACGAGGCGCCCTCTTCACCGGGGGGCGGAAGCCAGAGCCTGCGCCCGTCGGCGCCTGCGAACCAGTTGCTCATCCACCTCGACGTTTCCGACCTCCAACTCGGCGCCCCGGTCGCCGCCTGGACCAACTCCGGCAGCCTGGGCGGCCAGTTCACCAGCGGTGACGCCAAACCGATGGTGGGCATGGCCGGCGGCCGTAAGGCCGTGCGTTTCTCCGGCAAACAGCTGCTCACCGGGTCCAGGCCGGCGCCGCGCAGCCTGGCGGGCAACTCCCGTTTCACGGTGGCCGCCTGGGTCAACAACCCGGAGATCGCCGAGAGCGAATGTATCGTAAGCTGGGCCGGCCGCGGCGGGCCCGATGGCGCTACCGCTCAGTTCGGCTACGGCAGCCACCCCGAATTCGGCGCCGTCGGGCACTGGGGCTTCGCCGACATGGGTTTTGGCGGTGCGCCGCCCAAGGCCGGACAGTGGCATCATTTGGCGGTGGTGTTCGACGGGGTCATTGAGCGTGTCTACGTGGACGGCCAACTCAACCACTCGCGGGCGAAAATGCTGATGATGAACGAGGGCCGGCCCATCTACGTCGGCGCCTCCGAGCCGGGCACTGAGTATTTCGACGGCTTCCTGGCCTCACTGCGCATCTATGCGGACGCGCTGAGCGAAGGCGAGGTGAAGAAACTCTCGGCCGACGGGCCGTCGGCCGACGTGCTCGTGCACGTGGAATCCGGCAGGCTGGATTACGGCCCGCTCAAGTCCTGGGCCAACGCCGGGTCCCTCGGCGGGGCATTCACGGCCACGGACAAAGGACCGGCGGTGGGGGACGAACAGGGCCGGATCGCCGCGCGGTTCGGACCGGGGGAAGGCCTGGAACTGGCGGGCCTGCCGGAGACGCCCCTGGGTGACTTCACTCTCCTGGTCGGCGGGATGAATCCGACCACTGGAACGCGAGGATCCCCGGTCCAGATCGTCGAGGCGGATGGAACGATCCGGCCGCTGCTCAACGCCCCACCCTTTGGCGGATGGCGGCAGATCGGACTGGTTTATCGCGGTGGGCGGGGAACCGCCTTTCTCGACGGCGCGCCGACGACGCAAACCGTTCCGCCGGCGCCGAGGAACCTTAAGTCGATCCTACTGGGAGGCGAAACGCACTTCTCCGGCGCGCTGACCCGGGTGCAGCTATTCCGCCGCGCGCTGACCGACGAGGAAGTCGCTCAGTTGCACCAACTGTGGAAGCAGGAGTGGCAGGCCCCGGCCCCGAATCCCGCTGTTTTCGCCCGACCGCCGATGGCCCTCTGGCCGGGAGCCGTGGCGATGGCGGCCCAACCTGGCCATTCCGACCTCGGCGTCCTGGAGTATCGCTTCAGCCGCCTCAGTGGGCCCGATGCTCCAAAAACCAGTGGTTGGGTCCTGGCGCCCTACTTCTTGGACGACAACGTCCAGCCCAACTCACGTTACACCTATAGCGTGACGATGCGCGACCCGTTGGGTAACGTGACCGGTGCCGCCCCGGCGATCGAAGCCGCCACCGATGCCACGCGCTTCAACGAATTCACAGACCAGTTCCAGAATCCCCACGACTTCCTGGTCCGGGGCGCCGGGGGCACCATCTGGGACGGTTTTCTGAGCCAGGCCGACGGCAGTCTTCCCGAAGCCATCGCCGCCAGCCAGGGCGTCTTGCGCCTGCAATCCAAGGGCACGGTCTGGGACGGCGGGAAACCGCTCGGGGCCTTCCTGTTCAAGGTCGTCCCTGGCGATTTTGTGGCGCAGGCGACCGTCTCCGACTACGCGGGCCTGGCCACGCGACACGTCCCCGGCAACAACGACGGCGGCTTGATGGTGCGCGTGCCGAAAGCCGCCCAGGCGGATTCCGCGGAAAAACTGGTTCAACTCAATTTCTTCCCTATTTGGAACCAGGGAAACATGGTGACCAGCCTCGACGGCGGGCGATCCCAGAAGGGGAACGGGCTTGCCTGGGGCGCGCATCGACACCTTCAGATCATCCGGCAGGGAACGATCTTCCATTTCCGCACGAGTGCGGATGGAACCAACTGGCAGAACCTGCCCGGATCGCCGGTCGAACGGAAAGACATGGCCGGAGCGCCGCTGCAAATCGGCCTCTACCACGCCAGTTATGGCGGGGAGAGCAGTTACATCGCGTTCAGCGATTTCCAGCTGACCACGCGGAAATGAGCCAGCACGCCATGTCTCGGATCCTGCCAACTCCACCACGGCTTGCCACGATGAAACCCATTACCCTCCTCTGCCTGCTCCTGGCCCGATGCCTGGTCTTCAGCGGGGCGGCTTCGCCGGCCATCGCACCCGGCGAGAACGTTCGAGATTTCACGTTCATCCTCCTCTCCGACACCCATGTCGGTGCGGAGAACCTCAAAGCGAATCCGCCGGTGACCAGGGAGGAGACCTTGTCCCGGCTGCGAACCAACCTGGACACCATGCGTGGCTGGGTGGGAAGGCCTTACCCTGATCGGCCTGAGTTTGCCGGGTTGAACCTCGGGTCGGTGGCCGTGCCGCGCGGGCTGATCATCCTGGGTGACCTGACCGATGGGCACAAGGACCCCGCTCGGCAACAGGATCAATGGCTGACCTTCGAGACCTTGTTTCCGGTGCGGGGCGTTTCGTTCGGGGACAGCGTGGTCCCGGTGTTCCCCTGCGCAGGCAACCATGATGGTGAACTCGCCGGGCCGGCGCGGCAGGGATTGATCGGTCGGAATCGCGCCCTCATGCAGGGCGGACGGGTGGCAGCCCTGTCCACCAACGGCGTGCATTTCGCCCTGAACTGGGAGGGGGTGCATTTCGTGAGCCTGGGCCTCTGCCCCGCCGACACGACCGACGCGGAGACGCCATTCAAGTATGGGAAACCCGGGCCCGGAGGTTGGAACGACCCACAAGGAGCCCTCACGTTCCTCAAGGACTACCTGGCTCGCCACGTCGGTGCCTCCGGCCAACCGATCGTGCTCATGCACCATTATGGGTTCGACGGTTTCTCGGAGAACGATTGGAACTGGTGGACGGTGAAACAACGACGCGCGCTCTATGAGCTCCTCGAGGGCTACAACGTGGTGGCCATCTTCCACGGCCATGACCACCACGCCGACCATTATCACTGGCCCGACCCGAAACTCCACGCCGCGGATCTCGATTGCTTCTTTGAGGGGAAACCTCCGACGAACCCGCGCCAATACGACATCCTGTCCTGCGGCCCGGTGGCATGGTTGATTCGCATCCGGGACCACCAACTCATCGCGGCCCATTTCAAAGGCCCAGGCTGGCCCACCGATCCCGGCGACTTCTTCGTGAAAGGGCTCAGACCATAACGGCGCTTCACACCCTATGAAATCGACGACCTCTGTTCTCTGCCTGATCGGAGCCACTTGCGCCCTTATCGCCGGCGCGGCCGAACCCAACTCGACCCTGGTGAAGCCCGTGGTGCCCAGCGTCCAGCAGTTATTCCCGCCGGGCGAGGTTCGCCTGCTCGAAGGCCCGTTCAAGACCATGCAGGATGCGGACCACGCCTATCTCCTGCGCCTGGAGCCGGACCGCCTGCTCGCCCAGTTCCGCGTCGAGGCCGGCCTCGCACCCAAGGCCAAGCCCTACGGCGGATGGGAGTCACCCGCACAACCCGGCAAGACCTGGTCGCTCGCCGGCCACAGCCTCGGCCATTACCTCAGCGCCCTGAGCTGGATGTACCGCATGACCGACGACTCTCGCCTCAAAGAACGTGCCGCCTATCTGGTGAGGGGGCTTAAGGAATGCCAGGACAAGCGCGGCGACGGATCGCTGGTGGCGTTCCCCTATGCGCGTGAGCTGGCAGCCGACATCCGGAGCAACAAAGTGGAGACCGTGGATAAGTATTGGGCGCCGTTCTACACCCTCCACAAGGAGCTGGCCGGCCTGCGCGATGCCTGGCTCTGGTGCGGGGACGCCACCGCCCGCGCCGTGCTGGTTCGCCTGGCTGACTGGTGTGGCTCGCTGGTGAAGGACCTCCCCGACGAACGCCGGGAACGGCTGCTCGAGATGGAACATGGGGGCATGGCGGAAGTGTTGGCCGATGTTTACGCCATCACCGGCGATAAGAAATACCTCGCTGACGCGAGGCTCTATTCGCACCACGCCCTCCTCGACCCACTGGCCGATGGCCACGACAACCTGACCGGCAAACACGCCAACACCCAGATCCCGAAGTTTATCGGTTTCCAGCGCATTCACGAATTGTCCGGCGACGCCCGGGCGGGAGCCGCCGCCGCGTTCTTCTGGCAGACGGTGGTTAACAACCGCACCTGGGTGAACGGGGGCAATAGCATGCACGAGGGCTTTTTCGATCCCAAGGACATGGGCAAACAGATTCCCGAGGACGGCGGGCCCGAAACCTGCAACACCTACAACATGCTCAAGCTCACCGCGGCCCTCTACCGCGAGAAGCCGACGGCGGCCGGCGTGGATTACTACGAGAACGCCCTCTTCAACCACATCCTCGCCTCGCAGGCGCCGCTGGTCGGGGCGGGCGCGTTTGTCTATTACACGCCCCTGCGCCCCGATTTCGCGCGCTCCTACGGCACCGATTTTGACTCCTTCTGGTGCTGCACGGGGACCGGCATGGAAAACCACGCTCGATATGGCGAGTTCATTTATTCCCATGACGACGCCGCGCTCACGGTCAACCTGTTTGTGGCTTCGGAACTGCGCTGGCCAGAGCGTGGCGTGGCTCTGCGACAGGAGACCCGATTTCCCGACGAGGCTGGCAGCACCCTGGTTTTCACAGCGGCTCCGACGGAGTCTTTGACGCTGCGCATTCGCCACCCGCTCTGGCTCGCCGCCGAACGCCTGAGCCTCACGCTCAACGGCCGGCCTCTGGAGGTCGCCTCGCATCCCAGCGGCTATGCTGAATTGACGCGCCGATGGCAAGCGGGTGACCAGGTTAGAATCGAGTTGCCCATGAAACTCCTGGTGGTGCATCCGGAGCGTACGCCCGGCTGGGTCTCGTTCTTCTATGGTCCTATCCTGCTCGTCGGCCAATTGGGCTCCGAAGGCGTGATCCAGGCGGACTATGTCGGACCGTATACGCCGGCCAGGGCGCTCCGGCCTCTGGCCCAGGCGCCGGTGGTCGTGGCCAGCCGCGATGAGGACCTGCTCTCCCGGGTGAAGCCGGTTCCGGGCCGGCCGGCGGTCTTCCAAACCGCCGGTTTGGTGAAACCCTCGGATGTCACCCTCGCGCCGTTCTTCCGCACCCACTTCCAGCGCTATGCCATGTATTGGCAGGTCAGCGACCTCCAAAACTGGGAGGCCAACCAGCGCAAGCTCGCCGAGGCCGAGCGGCTGGATCGCGAGCTTGACGCCCGCACGTTGGATCGCGTGCGCATCGGGGAACAACAACCCGAGATCGACCACAACCTGCGCTTTGAAAACTCTCAGAGTGGCGACGGTCCCCAGGGCCGGCGTTGGCGCCACGCCCCCGATGGCGGCTGGTTTAGCTACGAGCTCAAACTGCCCGCTGCCACCAAACCCGCCGCGCTCTATGTGGTGTATTGGGGACCCGATAGCGGCCGCGAGTTCGACATCCTGGCTGATGGCGGCGTGATTGCTACCGAGAAGCTCAAGGGCGGACGAGATGAGTATTTTGGCGTCGAATACCTGCTGCCCGAGTCGGCCATCAGCGGCAAAGACAAAGTCACCGTGCGCTTCCAGGGCAAGCCGGGAAGCACCGCCGGCGGAGTCTTCGATGTCCGTATCCTGAAAGTGAAATGATCGCCTTTCCCAATCCAACGACCCAACACGCGCCGTCCTATCCAGCCCTAATCCAGACCCACCGATAATATGAAGACCTCACCCCACCCCAGTCTGAACTGCCTCTGCTTCGGCCTGGGCATCCTGGCCTCGGCCCTGATCGCCGGCGCCGCGGAGGCCCCGTCCCCCGGCGCGAATCTCGCCCTCGTTGCCGCCTCCTCAACGTCCTACGTCTCGGGCCATGAGACCCTCACCGCGCTCAACGACGGCTTTACTCCCGAGAACTCGAACGACAAGAGCCATGGCGCTTACGGCAACTGGCCCCAGCACGGCACCCAGTGGGTCCAATACGACTGGACCCAGCCGATCTCGACCCGCCGCATGGAGGTGTATTGGTTCGACGACCATAACGGCGTGCGCCTGCCCAAGGCCTGCCGGCTCAAGTACTGGGATGGCACGTCCTTCGTCTCCCTCACCAATGCCACCGGCCTCGGCCTCGCCGAGCATGCCTTCAATACCACCACGTTTCCCGAACTGACCACCACCCGGTTGCGCCTGGAGTTCGATGGCAATGGTGAGAGTTCTACCGGACTGCTGGAATGGCGCGTGTATGACTCCGGCAAATCCCCCAACTTCCCACCCACCGTCAACGCCGGCATCGACCGCGTCGTGGTCCTATCCGACCAGACTTACCTCAGTGGCAAGGTCAAAGACGATGGCAAACCCCAGCCGGTGCCCACGGTTCGATGGACCAAGAATTCGGGTCCCGGCAACGTCACGTTTGCGGATGCCGGCGCGGGAGAGACGACGGCACGTTTCTCCAAGGTCGGTGACTATGTGCTCACACTCACCGCCAATGACGGCGAGCTCTCTGCGTCCGGGCTCGTTCGAGTCACGGTGATCGCGCCGCCCCCCGCGAACCCGCTCGCGCCGGTCTGGACGACCCGGTACCAGATCACCAGCCCGTTCTGGCGGAACCGGGCGAAGAACCTCATCGTGAACTGGATTCCCCATTGCGTGCAGAAGATCGAGGACCCGCAGACCAAGGAGGGTGGCATCCAGAACTTCGTCGAAGCGGGCCGCAAACTCGCGGGCGCCAAGGATGCCCGGCAGGTCGGGGCCGTCTTCGCCAATACCTGGGTCTATAACACGGTCGAGTCCATCTGCGCCGCGCTGATGGTGGATCCCCAGGGCGACCCCGAAATCACCACCGCCCAGGCCGCCCTGCGCAAAACGCTCGACGATTGGGTGCCCAAGATCCTCAGCGCCCAGGAGCCCGATGGCTACCTCCACACCCAATACACTATTGAAGGGCACCCGCGCTGGTCCAACAAATTTGACCATGAAGGCTACCAGGCGGGCTATTTCATGGAAGCGGCCATGGCCCACTACTTGATGACCGGCGGCCAGGACCGCCGGATGCTTGACGCCGCCCGGCGGCTCGCCGATTGCTGGGTCAAGAACATCGGTCCCGCGCCCAAACGCGCGTGGTACGACGGCCACGAAGAGCTCGAACAGGCTTTGGTCAAGCTCGCGCGGTTCGTCGAACAAACCGACGGCCCCGGCCGGGGCAAGCCTTATGTCGAACTCGCCACCTTCCTGATCGATTCCCGCCGGGGCGGCGACGAATACGACCAAAGCCACGAGCCCGTCACGCGTCAATACTCCGCCGCCGGCCATGCCGTCCGGGCCGTGTATTTCTACTGCGGCCTGGCCGACATCGCCATGGAAACGGGCGATGTCCGCTACGTCAGTGCGGCCCAGTCACTCTGGAACAGCATCGTCAACCGCAAGTACTACGTCACCGGCGGCGTGGGCAGCGGCGAGACCTCCGAGGGCTTCGGCAAGGATTACTCCCTCCCCAATCACGCCTATTGCGAGTCCTGTTCCAACTGCGGCGAGCTTTTCTTCCAGCACAAACTCCAGATGCTCTACCACGATGCCCGCTACGCCGACCTGGCGGAAGAGACGCTTTACAACGCGATCCTGGGGGATGTGGACCTCGAGGCCCAGAACTACACCTACACCAACCCGCTCGACTCGAGCGAGCGCCGCTACAAATGGCATGTCTGCCCTTGTTGCGTCGGCAACATCCCGCGCACGCTGCTCCAACTCCCAACCTGGACTTATACCCTGGGCAAAGACGAACTTTACATGAACCTCTTCGTCGGCAGCACGGTCACGCTCCCGCGCCTGGCCGGCACCTCGGTGCAGCTCGTCCAAACCACCGCTTACCCCTGGAGCGGCAAAGTGGCCCTCACCGTCAATCCGGCCGTGCCCAAGACCTTTGCGCTCAAGATCCGCGTCCCCAACCGTCAGGCCAGCGCCCTCTACACCAATACCCCGCCCGCTGACGGACTGCTCTCCCTCGCCGTCAACGGCCGGCCTCTGAAGCCGGTCATCCGGAACGGCTACGCGGTAGTCGACCGCGCCTGGAAGGCCGGCGACCAAGTCGAATGGGAGGTGCCGATGGTGGTCCAGCGCGTGAAAGCGAGCGACCAGATTGCGGCCACCAAAGGGCGCGTCGCGCTGCGCTACGGCCCGCTCATCTACAACCTCGAAAGCGTGGATCAAAACCTCGACTCGGTCCTCAGTCCGGCCGCGCCGCTTTCCACGGAATGGCGCGGCGACTTGCTGGACGGGGTCATCGTGATCAAAGGCCAGTTCGCTGACGGCAAGCCACTGATCGCCGTTCCCAACTACGCCCGCCTCAATCGCGGCGGCCGCTCAATCGTCTGGATGAAAGACCAATGAACCTCTCCCCTCTTGCCTGCTCCTCGGCCCGCGGCCGGGGAATGTCCCTCTCGCTGGCCTGGTCCTTGCTCGCGGTGGGGTGGCGTGTTTCAGCCGCGCCCATCACTCCGGTCATCCCCGCGGCGGCCCGGCCGCTGCCGCTCTCGGCAGTGCGGCTCACCGGGGGCCCGCTGCAGCACGCGCAGGACCTGGACGCCAAGTATCTCCTCGCCCTGGAACCCGACCGCATGATGGCGGGCTACCGCCTGCGCGCCGGTCTCCCACCCAAGGCCAAGGGCTATGGTGGTTGGGACTCCGTCGAGGGCAAGCAACTCACCGGCCACATCGGGGGACATTACCTGTCCGCCGTAAGCCTGATGTTCGCCGCCACCGGCGACCCGCGCTTCAAAGAGCGGGCGGATTATCTCGTGCGGGAACTGAAGGAAGTGCAGGACCGGAACGGCGATGGTTACCTGGGCGCCCTGGCCAACGGCAAGGAGCGTTTCGCGGAGGTCGCCCAGGGGAACATCCGATCCGGCGGTTTTGACCTCAACGGACTTTGGTCCCCGTGGTATGTGCTCCATAAGACCTACGCCGGTCTCCGCGACGCCTATCGCTTCACCGGCAATGCCGCCGCGCTCGAGCTGGAAATCAAGTTTGCCGGCTGGGCCGAGGGCATTCTCTCCAAACTGGACGAAGCCCAGATCCAGCGCCTGTTGAACACTGAATTCGGCGGCATGAACGAGGTCTTGGCCGACCTGTACGCCGATACCGCTAACCCGCGTTGGCTGGAGCTCTCGCGCAAATTCGAACACCACGCCTTCACCGACCCACTCAAGCGCCACGAAGACAACCTCGCGGGCAAGCATGGGAATACCCAGGTCCCAAAAATGATCGGCTCGCTGGCCCGCTTCGCCTATACGGGCGATCCGGGTGACGGTTTCGCGGCCGGCTTTTTTTGGGACCGGGTGGTGGAGCATCATAGTTATGCCACGGGCGGACACGGCAAAGACGAATATTTCGGCGAACCGGATCAGCTCAACGATCGCGTGGACGGCCGCACCGCCGAAACGTGCAACGTCTACAATATGCTCAAAATGACCCGGAAGCTGTTCAGCCTCCGGCCGGACCCGCACTACGCGGACTTCCACGAGCGGGCCTTGTTCAATCACATTCTCGCCTCCCAGGATCCGCGGGACGGCTGGGCCTGCTACATGGTTCCCGTCGGGCGCGGCGTGCAGCATGAATATGAGCGCAACATGCTCGACGGCGGCTTCACCTGCTGCGTCGGCTCCAGCATGGAAAGCCACGCCCTCCACGGCGATGGTCTCTACTACGAATCCGGCGACAAGCTGTGGGTGAATCTCTACGCCCCATCGACCGCCCAGTGGGCATCAGGCGGGGTGAAGGTCGCCATGGAAACCGATTTTCCGGAGGGCGAAGCCGCCACCCTCAAGCTCGCCTTGGCCGCGCCGAAGGAGTTCACCCTGATGCTCCGCCGCCCGTATTGGGTGGGCGCCGGTTTCTCCGTGAGCATCAACGGTCAGCCCCTAGCCCCGGAACGGCTCGCCCCGCCGCCGGAAACGGTCGGGGGGCGTCGCCGCGGTCCCAACTCCGCGCCGAAGACCAGTTCTTTCGTGGCCCTCCAGCGACTGTGGAAAGATGGCGACACCGTTACGATCACTTTGCCCAAAACCCTGCGACTCGAACCACTGCCCGACAACCCACGCCGTGCCGCCCTCTTGTGGGGACCGCTCGTGCTGGCGGGAGACCTCGGCCCGGAGGAAGGCCGCCGGACCCGGAGCCAGGCTAGCGGTGCGGATTCCGTGCCGGTCTTCCTGGCGGCCGAACGGCCGGTCGCCGACTGGTTGAAACCCGTGTCCGGCAAGCCGGGTTGTTTCCGGACCGAGGGAGTGGGCAAAGAGCGCGACGTGGAGTTGGTACCGTTCTACCGCCTGCACCGCCGCACCTACGCCGTGTATTGGGACTTGTTCACCCCGGCGGAGTGGGAGCGGCGTGCCGCCGAGCTCGCGGCAGAACGCGAGCAGCAGGGCAAGCTCGAGGCCGCCACGGTCGGTTTCGCCCAACCCGGCGAGATGCAGGCCGAGCGCGATGCCAACATGCAAGGGGAGGACACGGAACCGGTCCGGCTCATGGGTCGGCCCGGCCGCCGTGGCACCAAGTGGTTCTCGTTTGATCTACCTGTGGATCCCGCACACCCGCTGGCCCTGGTGGTGACCTACAATCACGACGAGTGGCAGGAGCGCACTTTCGAGATCCTCGTGGACGGCACGCGGGTAGGAGACCAGACCATCGAACGGCGTGGACCGATGCGATTCTTCGACGTGGTGTACGCACTGCCGGCCCAGACGGTGAAAGACCGGCGCAAGGTAACCGTGCGGTTCCAAGCCACCCAGGGGAATGAAATCGGCGCCGTTTATGGCCTCCGGGTGATCAAGACGGATCCCACGACCCAATAGGGGGACCCGAGGTCGAACACGGCCGTGCCGTCACGGGGCGGACTCGGAGGCTCGTTTCTGCCCCTGACAGGCGAAAGCCCTGTCGGGCCTCCGGCAGCCAACGGACGGCACCACACGCTACTCCTGGCTGGCCGCGCGCTGGCGGTATTCGGAGGGACGGCAGCCGACGTTCGATTTGAAGAGGTTGGAAAAGAGCAGGACGTTGGGGTAGCCGACCGCCTGGGCCACCTCGCCCAGGCGCAGGTCGGTGGTTGCCAGCAATTCCGTCGCCCGGCGCATGCGCAAGGAAACCAGGTGTTGGAGCGGATTGCGGCCGAGTTCCCGGAAGCAGAGCCGGCGCAGGTTCTCGCTGCTGCAATCCGCTGCCCGGGCTAGGGCCTCCAGCGACCAGGGTTCTCCGAGGCGGGTCTCGACCCGCTGCCACAGTCCCGGCAACGGGCTCCGCTCCGAGGAGGGCCGCGTGAAGCCCTGCACGTAACCTTGCACCAAATGGAGCCAGTGTCCCACCTGGGCTGGCCCCGCGCCGCGACGGCATTCAGCGGTCAGGCCCAGGATCGCCAGCCGCAGCGGCTCCGGGGCGAACTCCGTCACCACGGGCGAGCTGGCCGAACCTTGGGTCGATTGGTCGGGCTGCTTTTGGTAGCACACATAGGCAAAATGCCACGGTTCTCCGGCCTGGGCTTCAAAGGCGTTATGCAGGTGCGCCGGCAGGAGGCACGCCAGTCCCGGGCGAATGTTCCGCCAGCGGCCATCCACCAGCACCTGCCCGCGTCCCCCAAAGCAGGCCAGAAAATAACTCGTAGTCTGGTTGGTCCGCACGATTTGGTAGGGAGCGTGGGTCTCGGCAATCCCGGCATGCACAATGCCGAACTCCGCCAGCGCGGGGCAGACCTCGTACCCCATCAACCACGGACGAGGCTCCTCAGTCCCCACCCGCACGCCCTCAAAATGGGTCCCTTTCCCGTGGAGGGTGACATCCCGTTCCACGCTCACGCGGAGGCGATCGGCAGCGGAGTGGGCCGGGCCGTTGGCGCCGGTTGGGGCGTCGCTGCGCTCCACGGCCTGCGCCTGTCGTCGAAATTCCCGCGGCGCGAGCTGTCGGAACCGCCGGAACTGGGCGTTGAAATGCGAGAGATTGTTGAACCCGGTGTGATAGGCAATTTCGGTGACGGTCTGGTTGGTGTCCAGCAGCGCGCGGCAGGCGTTGCGGATCTTGAGTTCGTTCACATAATGGACATAGCTGGTGCCCAGGCTCCGCCGAAAGAACTGGCTGAAAGCGGCGGGCGACAACCGCACGGCTTCAGCCACTTCGTGCTGGGTCAGTTCCGGACCAAGATGCCCGTGGATATAGCCGAGGATCTTCCCCAGCTTGCTATTGGCCCCGGTCTCGGCCGCGGGTTCACAGGCTGCGGCAGCCAGCGGCCGGACATCGGCACTCTGCGCGATGCAGTGCAGTATCTCCAGCAGGGTGTCGAGGCGCTGCAGCGATCCGGGCACTTGCTGTTGGAGTACCAGGAACATCTGCTCCACCTCGCGCCGCGCCGCGCCCCGCAGGTCCAGCCCCCGGCGCGCGGCCAGGAGCAGCTTCGCGATCCCTTGAAACTCGGGGAGCCTCCCCAAAGCCTCGCCCCAGACGTCGGGCCGGAATTGCACCACCAGCGAACGCACCCCGGGCTCGGCGTCCTTGTGTGAGGCCCAGCAATGAGGAGTGTTGGCCCCCAGCAGGCAAAGGTCACCGTCGGCGAACTCCTCCGCGGAGTCGCCGACGAACCGGATGCCTCGCCCCCGGACAATCAGGGTCAATTCCACCTCGGGGTGGTAGTGCCAATTAAACGGAAAGGCCGGCCAGTTGAACTCCCTCAGTGTGAACGAAGATTGGGGGTCAGCGGGAACGTCTTCGTAATGGATGCTTCTCGTTTTCGTCGACAGCACAATGGCCGAAGCGTAATTCCGCATCGGTTTTTGTCAATAGCGCGGTAGTCACTCCAGGGGGTCTCGGGTTACAGAGTTAGCATACCAAAGCAGTAAAGCATCAAATCAAGCAACACCACATCAAGCTATGAACCAGAAATCATCGAGTTCCTTCGCCGGCCGGCGGTCAGATGGCGTTTCCGCCATGGCCCTTGTTTTGGCCGTCCTTATGTCCTTCGTTCTGGGATTGCCCAACGCCGTGGCGCAGGTGAAAGTCGCCGGCAGTTTGCTGGTGGACTTGAGCTACACGCGCGGCGTCCAAACCACCACCGGCCTGGTGGGCACCGACACCAGCGTCACCAATTGGCAAAACTATGGCTCGCTCGGCGGCGCCTTTGTTCAGGTGATCAATTCCCCTTACGCGGGCACTATGGGGACCGGCTACACCAACCCGCCGTTCCTGGCCACCAACGCCTCGATCGCGGCGCCGAACGCCCCGGGTTCCCGGATGCTCATCGCCAATTTCGCGACCCCCGCCGCGCTGCAAGGGGCCAGCCCCCACAGCCTCGAGGTCTGGCTCTGGAAGAACAACACGGCTACCGACCAACGCGGCGTCTTCGCGCTCACCGAGAACACCCCCGCGAACGGTGACGCCGAGAAATTTTGCGCCGGCGACCCGGCCTCGCTGCACAACAACGGCAAGGACCTCACCTGGAAAGGGAATTACCCCTCGAGCGGCGCGTGGCACCACGCCGTGCTGACCTACGATGGGATCACCGAAACCCTGTACCTGGACGGCGTGGTGATCAACAGCACCAATATCACGCTGAACGTCTCGGCCGCTACCTATTATCCGATGCTGTTCAGCGGCATTATCAGTGCGGCCCCCTATCAGACCAGCTTTAGCTTTAACGGGGCCATCGCCGTCGTGCGCGTGCATTCGGGCGCGCTGGCCGCGCCGGATGTGGCTGCCAACTTCGCGGCGGGCATCAGCGCGGTGCCGGTGGATGTGGCCGGCAGCTTGCTGGTGGACTTGAGCTACACGCGCGGCGTTCAGACCACTACCGGCCTGGTGGGCACGGATACCAGCGTGACCAATTGGCTCAACTACGGCGCATTGGGCGGTTCGTTTGTCCAGGCGGTCAGTTCCCCCTACGCGGGCACCATGGGCGCCGGTTACACCAACCCCCCGTTCCTGGCCACCAACGACTCCATTGCAGCCCCCAACTCTCCGGGCGGCCGCATGCTGATCGCCAGTGTCCCGACCCCTGCCCAGTTGCAAGGGGGCAACACCTACAGCCTCGAAACCTGGATGTGGAAGAACAACTCGGCCACGGATCAGCGCGGGGTGTTTGCCTGGACGGAGAACACGCCCGCGAACGGTGACGCCGGGAAATTCTGCGCCGGCGACCCCGCGGCCCTGCACAACAACGGCAAGGACCTGACCTGGAACGGCAATTATCCCAACAGCGGCATGTGGCAGCACACCGTGCTGACTTACGATGGCACTACGGAGACCATTTACCTGAACGGGTTCCCGGTGAACAGCGCCACCAAGACGCTCAATATCTCGACCACCACTTACTACCCCATGCTCTTCAGCGGCATCATCAGCGCCGCGCCGTACCAAAGCAGCTTCAGCTTCAACGGCGCCCTCGCCGCGGTGCGGGTGCATTCCGGCGCCTTGTCCGCCGGACAGGTCGCCAACAACTATGCCGCGGGGATCAACGCCGTGCCCGGCACCTCCCTCCCGGTGGGTGTCCAGAGCCTGCCCGTGACCGGTCTCAGCGGCACCGGCGCCACGTTGAATGGCAACCTCGCGGTCACCGCCGACCCGGCCTCCACCGCCTTGACCTTCTATTACGGCGCCTCGGACAAAGGTCCTACCACGACGGGCTGGGATCACGCCGTCACGCTCGCGGCGCCGAATAACGCCGGTCCCTTCTCGACCTCGGTCACCGGCCTGACGCCGAACACGACCTATTATGTGCGCATTTACGGGGCCAATTCGCGAGGCAATGCCTGGTCCGCCCCAGTGAGCTTCCATACCTATGGACCGCCGATCATCGCGAACACCAGCGCCCTGCCCGCCGGTTCAGGGAGCGAGGTCCTCAACGGCTCCCTCAACCCGAACGGTTCTGCGACGGACGTCAAGGTTTGCTGGGGTCCCACCGATGGCGGCAATGTCATCGGCAATTGGGTCCACGTGATGGATCTGGGCACGCAGCCCCTGGGCACGGTCAGCCAAACGGTTTCTGGACTCTCCTCCATGGGTCGTTACTACTTCACCTTCTTCGCCAGCAACAGCTCCGGCTCGACCTGGGCGGCGCCGTCCCTGGCCTTCAACGCCCCCATCACGCTGCCGGCGGCCGACAGCGTGCTCTTCGCGTTGGATACCGGCAGCCTGCCCGGTAGCGGCGCGGCCTGGAATTGGAACACGGTGGCCCCGGGTTGGGTGGCTGCCGGCATCCCGTTTGTTCCGATTGGAAACACCACGCTCACCGTGCAGCAGTATGGCGGCGTGACCTACGCCAACATTCTGGACGTGAACAACGCCGGCGGCATTTTTAACAAGTTCCGACTGGAAGACCCGGCGGTGCCCAACAGCCAATACACTACTCCCATCCTGCTCGGCAGCGGCGCCACCATCGTCACCGTCGTCAAGCCCGTTCTCACCGGATCCTCGGATGACAATTGGCAGTCGTACGTGGACGTTCTGTTTAATGAACTCTCCCTGGGGGTGTTGAATCATTCCGGGCGGATCTGCGTCGGGATCAACGACACGGCCAACACGGTGACTACGCTGGCGGCCAGCATTCCGAGCGGCCAGACGACGGTCCTGAGCCTCGTCGCGCAGAATAGCGGCGCCTTCTTGATCTATACCAACGGCGTCACCTGTTACTCCGGCAACGCGTCCGGACACCTGTCTTCCGGCCAATTCAACCAGTTGACCCCAGGGAGATTCGGCGCCTATTCCGCCTACATTGACATCGGGGGCGAAGATCCCGATAGCTGGTCGACCGAGAACGGCTTTATCGGCGATGTTTACGTGTATACGAACGCGCTGGCGGATGTGGATCGCCAGTCCCTGGAGTCGAGCCTGATGACCAAGTTCATCACCAACGCGACCTTGAGCTACCCGATCACCTCCTCCGCGGGCGCCAACGGCAGAATCAGTCCCCTGGGCGCCACGGCGGTGCTGCAAGGGAATAATCAGACCTACACCATTACCGCCACCACGGGCTTTATCATCAACACCGTGCTGGTGGATGGGGTGTCGGCGGGATTGGCCGGCGCCTCGGCGACCTACACCTTCACCAATGTGAGCGCCACGCACACCATCGCTGCGAGCTTCGTGGCCTTGCCGCCGCAGAATATCACGGCCACGGTGACGGGCACCGGCGGGACCATCACCCCGATCGGCACCACTGTCACCGTGGCGGGGACGACGCCAACCTACAGCATGACCCCGATCTCCGGCTACGCGGTGAGCAGCGTCCTGGTGGATGGAGTTTCCCAAGGTGAGATCTACAGCTACACCTTCGCGCCGGTGCTCGCGCCTCACACCATCTCCGTGAGCTTCCGCGCGCTGAGCCTGAATGTGCCGCACACGGACCAGTTGATCGTCTCCGAGATCCCCGATGTGCTCCCCGGGAACAACGCCACCCTGACGAGCTGGCCCACCTACGTTCCCGCCGGCCAGGCCTTCGCCTCCCAGGGTGGCAGCCCGAATCTGCCGATCAGTGAGACGGGCATCGCCGGCGGCAACGGCACCAACATCTGGGAGTACAATTACGGCCTCGGCAATTCGGGTCAAACTACCGGCAACGGGTTCCGTTACACCGGCGCGGGCGGAACGCACGCTACCTACACGACCCCGATTCCCTGCTCCGGCGCCACGATCGTCGCCGTCGTCTCGCCCGAGTCGGCCGGTGGCGGGGACGCCTGGGATGCCATTTGCAGCGTGTTTTACAATCGTTTGAGCCTGAACCTCTTTAACGGAGGCGCCAACGCCGGCAAGGTTCAGGTCATCCTCAACGGGGCCTTTTTTACCAGCAGTGGTGCCATCGCCGCCGAGTCCACCAACGTGTTGAGCCTGGTGGTCGGCCCGGACGGCTCCTTTAGTGTCTACGATAACGGCGTCCTGTGGATGAGCGGTTCCGGTTCGGCCTTGACCAGTCTGGTGCCGGGGGTCCCGGGCCCCTACGGGGACTACATCGAGATTGGGCGCAATGGTGTGGACGGGTGGTCCAGCTTCAATGGCGCCATCGGCGACGTGTTCCTCTACAAAACCAACCTGGCGGATGTCGATCGCAGCCAGTTGGAAACCATCCTCATGAACAAGTACAGCATCCCGCTGCCGCCGACCTACCAGTGGGCCGGACCCGACAATGGTAATTGGAGCAGTCCGGCCAATTGGCACGACGTCCTGCCCGGCGCCGGCAACGTGGCCGTCTTTTCGGCCAGCGGCAACGCCGGTGCCACGGTTCAACTCGACACCGCAGTTACGGTCAACGGCCTGCAGTTCAACAACCTGGTACCCAACACCATCATCGCCTCGACGCTCGGCAATTTGTTGACCCTCGACGCCGGGAGCATGACCGACCTGGCACCGCTCACCACGGCCGGTGGCAATCAAACCATTACCGCGGCCGTCGAGGCCCCCGTCGGCGTGAACAAGACCGGCCCCGGGAAGTTGACCCTGTCCGGTGCGGTTAACCTGGGCGATGTCAGCACCACCGCCCTGGCGTTGAATGTTGCCGGTTTGGGATCTGAGCTGGTACTGGCCGGCCCGACCACCTTGGCCCTGGCCAAAGGCATCCAGGTCACCGGCAATGGCACACTCACCATCACCGGCTCGCTGACGACCGGCGGCGGCGATCAGATTATCGGTCAAAACAACCTGCCCGGCCAGGTCGTGCTCAGTGGCACCGGGTCCTGGACCCATACCGGCGGAGGCGCCTTCGTGGTCGGCAATGACGGCGGTGCGGGCTGTATTGGCACCCTGACGGTCAACGACAACGCCACGCTCGATCTGTCGGCCGCCACCGGCACCGGTCTGAACCTGGCCAACGGTTGGGGCGGCGGCAGTTCCGGCACGGTCGTTCAGAACGGCGGCACCATCAAAACCCTTCCCATCGCCACCGCCTGGGTCGGCGGCGCCGTCAGTCCCGGCGTCGTTATGGGGAATTGGGTGACCACTCCTTGCTACGCCGAGTATGACCTGAACGGCGGCACCCTGATCACGCCGAATATCTATAACGTCAATACCGCCAACGGCTTTGGACCTGATCCCTTGCTCGCGCCCAATGGCTCTGCCATCTTCAAGTTCAACGGCGGCGTCATCGAGGCGACCCAGGATGACTCCAGCGACCCGCTGGTCGTGGCGGAAGGTTCCACCAACCTGATGGGCAATCTCTCACATGCCTACGTGCAAAGTGGCGGCGCCAAGATTAATACCGCGACTTTCAACTGCGGCATCAACCAGTCCCTCGAGCATGACCCGGCGCTGGGCGCCACCCTCGACGGTGGCTTGACCAAGCAGGGCCTGGGCACGCTGGCCCTCTATCAAAACTCGACCTACACCGGTCCCACCAAAGTTCAAGCCGGTGTGCTGGCCTGTGCGATCGCGGGCGCCCTCGGTGGCGGCGCGGTGGACCTGAGCGCGGGCACAAAGCTCGAATTGGATTACGTCGGCACTCGGGCCATCTCGCAACTGACCTTCGGTGGCGGGACGCCGCAATCGGCGGGGACCTGGGGCGCCACCGGTTCCGGGGCCGCGCATATCGATGACCTCCACTTCGCGGGCACCGGCACCGTGAGCGTTCCGCTGTCGGCTCCGATCTTCCCAGTCAGCGGGCTCGTGGTGACTGGCGGCGTTCCGTCTTTCAACTTCGCCACGACCGCCGGTTATAAGTACCGCGTGGTTTACAAAGCGGACCTGACGACGCCTGCCTGGCTCCCGGTGATCTCGCCGCCGAATAACCCGGCGCCCGATGGTTGGAGCGCCGTTTCGACCGGGGCCCCCATGACCATCACCGATCCGGGTGCCACCGGCAGTCCACATCGCTTCTATCGGCTGCAAGCATCGACCCCGTAACGCGGTCGTGCCTGCCGCCCACGAAACTACAGTGGCCAACCCTCAACCAAAGGCCGGAGGATCGCTCCCCCCCGGCCTTTGGGTCCGCCGAGGGGTTGCTGATCCCGGTTTGTTGGATCATAGTAAGAAAAAAAATATGAAAGGAGTTCGACCCAGGTCTATTCGCAGGCCGGCTTCGCGCGGCTTCACCCTCATCGAGTTGCTCGTGGTCATCGCCATCATTGCCATTCTCGCGGCGATGCTGCTGCCAGCCTTGTCCCGAGCCAAGACCAAGGCCAAACAGGCCGGTTGCCTCAGCAACCTCCACCAGATCGGCCTCGGCTATGTCATGTATATCAGCGATTACAAACAGTATCCCGGCAGTGGCGGCTATTACGGTGGGCCTTACACTTATGTCTGGATGACGCGTATCCTGCCCCTGATGAATAACCGGGGGGCCTTCCGCTGCCCGGCCGCGGCCCCCAATAGCGCGTGGGACACCAACCTCAACCTCACCCTGGGAGGCACCTCGGAAAACGGCACTTACGACCCCTTCGCCGTAACTTCCAACTCCCGCTTCTCCCTGGCCGACAATGACTGGGGCTTGGACCTCGGGCACCAGCCGACGCTCGGGGTCGGCGGCGACGTTTCCGGCGGGGTCTATGCCGGGCGCGTCACCGAAGCCATGGTGGCCAGGCCCTCCGACTTCATCGTCATTGGCGATGTCAAAGCCCAAGCCAACGCGGCCTTGATCAGCTTCGACGCGAACCTGGACCCCACCGACGGCAGCGCCGGCCACAGCCAGTGGCCGTCCAATCGACACAATGGACGGATTGACTTTCTCTACGCTGATGGCCACGCCGACGGGATCGGTAAGCGGCCCGACGTGGTCAGTGCTTCCAACACGCTCTGGCGCCGACGGTGGAATAACGACGACCGCGCCCACGACGGGGTGGACGGGGACGCCGTGGCCTCGTGGACCACCGATCCCGTGGCGGCCGCCAGCGTGGATCCCGCTTACTAGTCCGTTCCAATCATGAACTGCTCTCCCTGGACGCTCTTCCGTTGGGCCGGATTCTCCGTTCTCCTGTCTTGGGGCGGGATGAGTTCCCCACGCGCCTTACTGGCTCAAACCTATCTCGACAACCAAACCCTCTACTTGAACCAGGATCCGAACACGGAGACCCGGCGTTCCGACCACATTCGGGTTTGTTTTGGTCATTTCAACCGGGATACCAGTGTTCCTATGACCGAGCAACTGGCCCAAGGCAACCTGGTGATGTACGAGCAGATGTGGAACCGCTGGGTCATCGAGTTGGGCCTGCACGACATTAATGTGTCCGCCACCACTCCCGACGGCAACAAATACCGCGCCAATTTCAACTTCTTGATGACCTGGAATGATGGAGGTGGTGGCGGGGCTTATTCCAGCATGGACGCCAACGGGTTTTTCTATGCGATGGCCAACACCACTTACTGCCGTTACGACCCGCCCTCCGGAGCGACCCCGCATGAGTTTGGGCATGTTTGGCAGGGAACCGGCGCGGGCTTCAATGGCACGGACAGTTCGGGCGCCTGGTGGGAGGAGGATGCCAATTGGATGCTGCTGCAGTTCCTGAACACTTACCCCCAGGCTGCTGGCTACATCCAAAATGGAGTTTACTTCCCCGCCCATGGCCGGGATTACTATGACTCCTGGCCCATCTGGGAGGCCGCGCGCGAAGATCCTCGTTACGGTCCGGCCTGGGTCAACAACGTATGGACTAATGCCAACCCCACCCAGCGGGTCAGCGAGTTCATCGTCGACCGGATGATCCGCCTGGATTCCTCCGGCTCCGCCGACCGAGCCGGGGCGATCAATGACCTCTGGGGGAACCTGGCGAAAAAGCTGGTTACCTGGGACTTCGAGCGCCAGGAGTGGCTGGCCACCGCCAACAGCGCCGACGACGGCAGCGATTGGTATTTCTACCAACGCTGTCGCACCCCGCTCGTGGCCATGCCCGGCACCAACGGTTGGTACCGGCCGGCCCGGGCCCACCTGCCCCTGGAATTTGGCTTCAACCTCATCCCCTTGGCGGCCACCCCGGGCACCACCGTTACCTGCAATTTCCAGCCCCAATCCGACCCGCTGCGCCAATCCGACTGGCGCGCCTGCCTCGTCGCGGTCAGTACGAACCTCATCAGCCCCATCAACCCCAATGGTTACGCCAGTTACTCCAGTTTGTGGAACCTCGGTGCCAACTCGATGACGCTGTCGGCGGACCAAACCAAACTTTACCTCGTGGTGATCGCTACTCCCCGGCCCCAGAAGCTCCGGAACAGTGATTGGCAGGCCTACCTCACCGAGGCCGGTCTGCAGTTTCCCTACGCCGTGTCATTCACCAATGCGGCGCCCCGAAACGTGAGCTACCCCGTGCAAAGCCACACGGGCATGACCCAGCACCCCAACGGCGGGGGATGGAAAGCCAATACCGCCGTCGTGGATGCCACGGCCTACCTCGGCCCCAATGCGCAAGTGTTGGGCAGTGCCCAACTCAGGGGCTACTCGCGGCTCGAAGACTACGCCGTCCTCCGGGACAGCGCTCAGGTTCGGGATTACGCGGTGGTCTCCGGCCACGCGGTGGTCCAGGACACCGCCCAGGTCTATGCCAACGCCAAAGTCAGAGACTGGGCGCGCGTCTTCGGCAACGCCCAGGTGTACGGCAATGCCCGGGTGATCGAGCACGCCAACTGCGGCGATAGCGGCAACCTGGTGTTTGGCAACGCCGTACTCAAGGGCACCACCTACGTCTATAGCCCCTCGACCTTTAGCGGATCGCTCATCTGTGACGGCGACACCGCCAACGGAGGCACCGGCGACCATGGCGTCCATTTCGGCTGGCAGTGGGGGCAAAACCCGTCGATATTCTCCGGCTTGACCGACAACCATTACCAGTATTGCGGTCTAACGTTCGAAAACACCGAGCTGGGAATCACGAACAATCCCGTGTTCGCCGCGGACGAATTCGGGATCAACCACGGTTTCCTCATGAACGGCTGCCGCTCCACCATCGACGCAGGAGCAACGCCCCGCGGTGGCTATGTGTTGGCCCTCAATGGAACCAATCAGTACGTGGAACTGCACAACTCGGTGAACGACTTTAAGGACACCACCGTCGCGCTCTGGTTCAAAGCCACCGGCGGCGTCAGCGACCAGCGGCTTTGGTCCTTTGGAAATGGCAGTAACAAGGCGATGTACCTCACGCCTCATGACGCCGGTTCCGGCGGCCTCCGTTTGGTGATCTCTAACGCTCTGACCGGCACGGTCGTGGACGGTGGAGTCATCCCAACCAACGTCTGGACACATGCCGCCGTGGTCTTTAGTGGCAGCGCCAGCAACTGCACGCTCTATGTGAACGGACTGCCGGTGGCGAGCCAAAGCGGCCTTACGCTGTTTCCGGAGAGCCTTAACGCCCCGCTCATGGAGAATGCCAATTACCTTGGCCGGGGCAACGCCGGTAACTTCTTCCAGGGCAGCGTGGACGATTTCCGGGTTTTCATGAGGTCTCTCAGTGCCGCCGAGGTGGCCGCTCTTTACGCCACGCCGGCTCCGGCGCTGGTCACCCCGGTTGCCGACTCCCCTCCCCCCACGCCCACGTGGTTAGTGGCGCCGGCAGCCCTCAACGATAACGCCCTCACCATGAGCATCGCCCCCACCAACAGCGCCCTGGGGTGGAGCGAGTATTACTTTCAATGCATCGCCGGCGGAGGCCATGATTCGGGCTGGGTGTCCTTCAACAAATACACGGATGTCGGTCTCGCCCCCGGCACCGCCTACACCTACACGGTGAGGATGCGGGACCAAAGCGGCAATCTCACGGGTGCGTCGGTCCCGGGGACCGCCACGACGCCGATATCCAGCTCCGGAACCGCCAGTTTCGCCTATGGCCCCATCGGCATCGCCAACGGCCAGATCACCATGACCGCCGCCACCCTGACCAACGCCAGCGGCAAAGCGGAATACAAGTTCGACCGATCGGGCAAGTCCAGTGGTTGGCTGGGATCCCCCGCGTGGACGGACACGGGTCTGTCGACGGGCGCTTTCTACAACTACACCGTCACCGCCCGGGACGGACGCGGCAACACCAGCGCCCCGTCTGCCGCCCTGAAGGCCTTTGCCGTGGACAACGCCGCGCCCCTGTTGCCCGTGCCCGTGGCCCATTGGGTCATGCAACCCTACGCCACCATTACCAATTCCATTTCCATGACCGCCCAGACTGCCACAGACCCGAGTGGCGTCCAGTACTGGTTCCACTGTGTCAGCGGCGGAGGCCCCGACAGCGGGTGGCAGTCCAGTTCCACGTTCGTCACCCCGGTCCTGGCGGACGGAGCCTACGCGTATCAATACCAGTTGCGGGATCTATCCCCCCAGAACAACACGAACCCCTCTCCGGCCACCACTTATACGGCCACCATCAAACCCACCACCGGCTACCACACCTACACTCTCAGCCAGGTCGTCACCAATCCCGACGATTACCTCGTCAGTTTTCCTGCCACCGTGATCCGGGTCAATCCCAGCAGTTACTCGGTGAAAGACCTGGTCAGCGGTGCGGCCATCACGGTCGAACCAAACACGTCCAACCTCGTCACCGTCGCCGGCCTCGCGCTTAAGAACGTTACCGTCCAGGGCCACCTCTATACGCGTAGCGGGTCGCGGATCGTCACCTACGCTGCCGTCGCTTCCAACGGGATCCCCGTCCTGTTTGCCATCTCGGGCAAAGTGACTAACTCCCTGGGGGCCGGCATTTCCGGCGCCACCGTCTATTTCTCGGACGGTCCCAATGCCTCCAGCAATTCGGTCGCCTCAACCATCACGGACGCCAGTGGCAACTACAGCAAGGGGGTCACGCCCGGTACGTGGTATGTCGCCGCCGGCGCCGGCGCGTTCAACACCTCCGCCGACAGCCTCGTGGTGGTGGCCAATAGCGCGGTAGCGGGCGTCAATCTCGGCCTCGTCTCCAACGCCGTCATCCGGGGCCTGGTCACCCATTGGACCGGCGGGACGATCGCCCCCGGGGCCTCCGTGTTCTTCTCCCGGTTGCCCGGGGCCTCGGGCCACCCGGTCTTCACCGCTGCCGCCGCCGCCGATGGAACCTATGCCCAGCCCTTGCAGAACGGGACCTGGTACCTCGCCGCCGGTGGCGCCGGGTTCTATCCGACCCCGGACCTGGTCGTGACGGTGGCGGGCACGGACCTGGCCAATATCAACTTCGCCGTGAAGAGCAACGTGCGCAACATCCCGCAGCCAGGGCTGATCTACTTCTCGGCGGTCACGGATTCCCTGCCACCGGCCGGACAACTCGCCGGCAGTTGGCCTGCCTACCTGCCGGCGGGCCAGAGCCTCTCCCCGATCGGCAGCCCCACCACCGCTCTGCTCGGGGGCGTCAAATGGGAGCAGAACCACCGGATCACCTCCAACGACGGCTTCCTGGTGTGTGATTACTCCGCCAATCCCGCCCCCAGCATTGCGTGCCATGGCGTCACCATCCTGGCCGCCGCCGCACCTGTGTATTGCTCGCCGGGCGGCGAAAACCGCGGCGAAATCGTCGATATCCTGTACGACCGACTGGCGCTGGCCATTAGCCATCCCGACGGCCGGCTGATCGTTGCCGAAAACGGCAACTGGGGGATCTACGGTCCTGCCCTGGCGAACAACACCCCGGTGATCCTAAGCCTGGTGGTGCAACCCGATGGCTCCTTCGTCTGTTACACCAATGGCGTGGCCGCCCTGACCCATGGCGCCAACGGAGACTTCTCCAACGCCCTGACCCCGACGGACACCGTCAACGTCTTCAAGCGTTACGTGAACCTCGGCCGGAACAACCCGGACGGATGGAGCGCCTTCAACGGCTACCTCGGCGACGTGTTCGTCTACACCAATGCCCTGGTCAATGCCGATCGCCAGCAACTGGAGGCCGACCTGACCGCCCGGTTCATCTCCGTCGGATACCAAATTGCCGCCTCCGCCAACACCGGTGGAACGCTCAATCCCAGCGGAACGGTCTACGTTGCCCCGGGGGGCACACAGACCTTTACGATCTCGCCTTCCGCCGGGAACTTCCTGACCAGCGTCGTGGTGGACGGAGTCTCCCTCTCTGCGACCAACCGCTTCACCTTCACGAACGTGGTCGCCAATCACACCCTCGCCGTTACTTTCGCCGCCCTGGCAGTTCCGCCCATCTTGACCATCACCCCGAACTCTACCGGGGGGCTCGATCTCACCTGGCCTGACTCGTATACGGGGCAATTGTTGAGCTCGGCGACCCTCGGCGCGAGCGCAACCTGGGCCGTTGCCGGCGCCACCCCGGTCCATGTCGGCAGCCTTTACAAAGCCACGGTGACGCCCGTCGGCTACGCGACTTTCTATCGCCTGGGACCAGGATCGCCCCCGTGACCCACCTCACGGGAGCAAGCGTCGCGGCGGGCTACTGTGGCCTGTTGTGGTTGCTACCGGTTAAACGTGGAAGCGACCCGGCAGGAAAGCCGCAAATCGCGGGCCAAGGGTAGCTTGTCCCTATTGTCGGAGCCAGACGGCGTGAGCCATGTCGGCTGCCTTGGCGGCTTGTGTCATTCCAGCCCCTCACTACCGGCGACCAGTAATGCTCATCTGGATTTGGGCGGGGGCGGTAAAGGGAGCGAACGTCACCCCGCCGTCGAATGAGATCGAGAGGTCGGCCAGCGCGCTGAAACTATTAGTGAGCGTCACGCCCACGGGCGGTGGTGGGAAGCTCGCGGTGAAACTGCGGAGGACGAGGTTTTCGATGGCTAGGTTGACGGTAACTAACTGAGGATAGAATTCCACCCCGCCCGGCGGGGAGAGGTGCTGGCCAGCGGTCGGCGGGAGAAGAAGCTTGGGAAACTCGTTCGGCGGCAGCCCGCCGACGAGAATCAACGGCAAGGGACCATTGGCGGCGGGAATCCAGATCACGCCGCCGTTTAGGGTAAGTTCCGTGAAGACGTTGCAGAAGCTGCTGATGGTGAAGTCGCCATTGGTCAACGGCCGGATGAGCGTCACCCCGGGAGAGGCCAGGGCGGGACTTTCCCGCAGCATCAGGCCCGGGGGCAAGCCGCCGCCGGAGATGTCGAGGCGCAACCACTCGGTGTCGTACAACCGATAGTCCGGCGGATTGGTGGGCGCGGCGGCGCGATAATAAGCCTGGAGGTTGGTCGCTGCCGGGTCCAGGCACTGCCAGAGTCCGTTGGTGTCGGCGATGCTCGTCGAGATCGTCGTCCAGGTGATCGGCGGGCAGAGATTGGTGGCGCTGAACAACCAATTGGTCCAGGTCGGGACCCCGGCGCCGCTGAGGACCACCGCCCCGCCGCCCAGGTTCGTGATGCCGAGGATGATGGGGGCCAGAGCGTTGTTGCCGACGAGGTGGAGATAGACCGGCACCGACACGTTAGTGAAGGAGTCGCTCACGGTATAGGTAATGAGGTCTGGCCCGACATAATCGGGTTTGGGCAAGCAGACCAAGTTGGTGCCCGACACCAGCGCCGCGGTGCCGCTATTGGTGCTGAGCCGGCTGATGCCAACGATGGTCAGCGGATCAAGGTCGGCGTCCCGATCCTGGGAGACCAGGGCGGCGACCGAGAGGACGAAAGGCCGGTTCACGAGGCCCCAGAACTCATGCACGCCCGGCACGGGGGGCGTATTCACCAACTGGACGACGCTGCCCGTGCTCCCGAGGAACACGCCGCCGCCGGCGTATTCGGCCAGGACGCAAGTAAACCCGTGGGGAAGCCCGGTCGAAGTGACGCAGGCGAGGCCGTTGGTGAGGGTGACGGGCGCGCCCATCGCGACGCCATTGGTGCGAAAGGTAACCACGCCACTGGGCGGATTCGTGCCCGGCGGAAGCGCGCTCACCGTCGCCGTCAGCGTCACGCTCGCACCCGGCAGGGCCGGGTTGGGTGACGAGGCAATCCCATTCGTCGTGGAGATGGGGTGGTAAATGACGAGATTGATTTGATTGGTCACACTGTCATCAATGACGGCGACGCCCGGAACGGGAGCGCCGCTCAGAAATACGGGCGTGGGGTTGAAGCCGCCGGCCTTGGCGCCGCTGTAGTTCAACAGGCGATAGACGCCCGCTCCTAACGGGTCCGATCCCAGCACGGTGATGGCCACCACGTTGCTCTGCAAAGCGAGGTTGCCGCCTACGACGATCAAATCATTGGTGCCGCCACCGATGGCGGTCGAGTTGGTCAACTCGAAGTAGTTGGTGACGCCGCCCGCGAGGTTCAGGTCGTTTTGGAAGGTGAGGGTTCCCATCCCGTCTCCCGGTTGGAGGCGGGCCAGACTCGTGCTGGACACATTGCCGCTGATCGTGCCGCCGCCTTGCAGCGTTTGGGGCCCGCCCGCGCCCAGCACCCAGCCGCCGCTGACCGAGGCGGCATCCAGGTTTGCACCCGCGGCCACATCGATGATCGCGGAATTGGGGAGGGCGGCGGTAACACCGAGCGCTAACGTGCCCTGGCTGATCACGGTAGGCCCCGTGTAAACATTATCTGCACCGCAAAGCGTCAAACGTCCCCCACCGATTTTGGTGACCCCGAACCCGCCCGCCACCCCACCGCTCAACGCCAAGCCGAGCCCGGCAGTGACCCCGATGGTGGTGTCGGCGGCCAACGTCACCGGCCCGGCGAAAGTGTTGCTGCCGCTGACGGCGTACAGCGCGCCACCGCCGCCGCCCGCGCCGCAAAGCGTCAGCGGTTCGGCGGTAGCATAGTTCACCCCACCCTGAAGACCCAAGGCGGCCCCGTTGCTGACGACAGTGCCGCTGCCGGCCCCGCCCAGCGCGCCATTGGCGGCGATCCACAAGCGGCCCGCCTGGATGACGGTGAGGCCGCCGTAGGTGTTGGGAGCCGACAGCGTCGCCAGGCCGGCGCCTTGCTTGGTGAAGCCGCCCGCTCCGTTGATCGCCCCACCGGAAAAACTAAAACTGGTCGTCGAGTTGTTGACGGTCACTGACCCTGGCGCCACCCCGCCGCCGCTGATGGTGACATTGGGATTGCCGGCGCCGTCGGCGAA
>Ga0316223_1000699_pt1 | contig 37827 bp, 29 predicted proteins | sample TBH18009metaG_FD_206007 | JGI IMG/M metagenome (GOLD analysis project Ga0316223, IMG submission 206007) | Freshwater microbial communities from Trout Bog Lake, Wisconsin, USA - TBH18009 | ecosystem: Environmental > Aquatic > Freshwater > Lake > Hypolimnion/Profundal zone | place: USA: Wisconsin...
CGCTTCGATGGTCTTGAGCGTGGACGTCATTTCGGCGTGCTCTTTGCGCGCAATCGACGACGACACAAAAATGCCCAGGTGTCCGACCTTTTCATGCACCATGTAAATGATGCGTTGGCCGCGAATGCGGATTTCGTGTTCGTCGGTGAAGGTGTCCACAATCCAGTTCAGCGCCTGCTGTGGTGGCGTGATGTTGTCGCCCCGGCTGGCGAACACGATGATCGGAGCCTTGATGGCTTTCAGGTCAACGTGCAGGCCTGATTCCAGTTGCGCCTGGCCGCGTGCCAACCGGTTGCCGATGAACAACTGCTCGATGATCCAATGGATTTCCGCTTCGTTGGTGAAGTGATAGCCACCCCACCAGCGTTCGAATTCCAGGAACGATTTTTCGTGGGCTTCGGGGTTGGTGAATAGATCGTAATACTTGCCGAAATAGTTACGGCTCGGATTCAGCATTTCAAAGTTCGACACCAAGTGGGCGCCGTCGAATTCGCCATTGCCGAGGTCGGAAATGGCCAGTGCGGGTACTACGCCGCCGAGCAGGCCACCGTTGTAGCGCATGGGGTTCTCGCCAATCTGGCCAGACCACGTGGACACCGGGGCGCCGTTGATCACCAACGGCCCTGTGAGTTCCGGATTGCAGGCCGACAGCAGCAGCGTGGCCCAGCCGCCCTGACAGTTGCCCACCACGATGGGCTTGCCGGCATGGGGGTGGCGGCGGTCGATTTCACGCAGGAACTCCGCTTCGGCGCGCATCACGTCGCCCAGCGTCTGGCCGAGTTCCGGGTGCTGGCGAAAGACCACAAAATAAACCGGGTGTCCAGCGTGCAGTGCTACGCCGACCTGGCTGTCTGGTTTGAAGCCGCCAATGCCAGCGCCGTGACCGGCGCGCGGGTCAATGATCATGAACGGGCGCTTGTTGGCATGGTCGGCGTGGTCGGCAGCCAGCGTGACGTGGTCGGGTGGCAGGATCTTGAGCAGCTGGTAGTTGACCGGGTGGCGCAGTTCGCGACCATCGACGATGACTTCGTACGCATAGTTCAGCACCGGCGGGGTGCCGGCCTGTTCGTGTTCGCGGTCGTTGTTGCCGCGTTGGCGCAGCACATCCAGGGTCAGTGCCACGCGTTGCAGCGCATCCACGCCGTAATCGGCAGCCATTTGCAGCCACTGCCCGCTGGCCAGTGCGGCGCCCAGCGTGCGTTGGTTATCTGCCAGTGCGGCGGACAGTTCCGTGGCATGTTTGCCATGCGCTGCATTGAATTTATTCGCGTGGTGCGCGCTGCTCGTTACGACGCGCTGGCCTTGTGCGTACAGTTGCTGCGCGGCAGCGGGGGCTTGTTCGGACAGGAACGGGCGGGGCATTTTTGTGGTCACGGTTACCTCTCAGCGAACGCGGGTGCGTTCCTCGACGGTTGAATCAGGTGCCAGTATGCCAGTTGTGTGTTGCACAACCGCATTCCTGGCGATGGCCCAAGTGCATGGGTGCGTAAAAGCGGTGTCAGCGCAGTCGTGTCAACGCGGCGGCAATCTGCGCGGCGTGGGCTTCCACGTACGCGATATCGCGGATATCAAAGGGAACAAAGGCGTCGGCCGACCCGGAATTCGTACCCAAGGCATTCTGGTAGCACAGCACGCCCAGAATCTCACCCTGGCGAGGGATGACGGGCACCATTATCAGTGAGATGGTGTGGTAATCGGCAATCCGGTCGAGGCGTTGAATGCTGGAGGTGTCGAAGCGGCCTTCCTGGGGAAAGTTGTCGATGACGATGGTCTTGCGCAAGTGCATGCACAGGGCGTGGGCATCGCGCGTGGGCGGTTCGTCAGCGTTGGCTTCTTGGAATGTGATTTCGCTGTATTCGAGGTGCGTGGACCAGGTATGTGCCGCCAGCGTCAGCGCTTGGTGTTTGGTGCGCATAAAGAACGCTCCCGCATCGCAATTCAACAGGCGAAGGCCCGTTTGCAGCGCGTGGTTTAGCACCGAATGGACGCTTTGTTCATACTGCAGTGTCAGGCTTGACTCCAGCAGGATGTCGAATTGCTGGCGCGTATGCATCAGCTCCGTGGTGTGCTGTGCGACCAGCAACTGCAGGCGTTCCGCGTAGCCTTTCAATTGCAGTTGTGTGCGAATGCGTGCGAGCACGACAGGCGGGCTGATGGGTTTTGAAATGTAGTCTGCCGCGCCGAGTTGCAGGCCGCGTTCTTCATCCGCCGGGTCGGTGCGTGCGGTCAAAAAAATGATGGGAATGTCTTTGGTTTCTGTGTGGCTCTTCAATTCGCGGCAGACCGCGTAACCGTCGATGTCGGGCATCAGGACGTCGAGCAGGATCATGTCGGGTTTGGTTGGCGCGCGTGCAATTTCCAGTGCCCGCATACCGCCGGTCGCAACTTTGACCAGGTATTCGTCCTTTAGCAGGTCGCTGATGAGCGACAGGTTGGAGGGTGTGTCGTCAACGACCAGAATGGTTTTTTTGGCCGCGTTATAAGTGCGCATCTGTTTTTCCCTTGTAGACATGTGATCGCTCTTCGGCCGTGGCCAGGGCGTGCTGCAGCAGCCGCTCGCCACGGCGGTATTCGAAATGCGTGATGGCCGTTTCCAGTTCGGAAAAGAAAGCGGGAAAGGTGGCCTGAAGGCTCGCCGCGTAGCGCTCAAACAGGTCGCCCGCCCTGACGTCGTCGGTGTGCAGCAGGCGCAGCAGCGCTTCGATGACTGCTGGCAGGGGCAGCGCATCGCCGTCCTCCATGGCGGGACTGGTTTCGGTGATGGTTGGCAACTGCCGTGTTAGCACGCTCAGCAACGCGTCGAGCGGCGGTTGCAGATGGTTCACCAGGGTCCGCAGGTGCGCGACAGACGCCTGGTGTTCAACCGCCTGTTCGATGGCAAGCGCCAACGTCTCGATTGCGCCGGCACCAATATTGGCCGCACAACTGCGCGTTGCGTGTGCGATGCGTTGCACGGCTTGTAGTTGCTGCTGGTCAAGCAGCGTGTGCAGCGTCTGACAGGTCCACTTCTCCTGCTGCAAAAATAGCGTGAGTAGCCGGCGGTAGGTTGTCTGGCGACCCAGCACGCGTTGCAGTCCGGTGACGGTGTCAAGTCCGTCGATCGGAGCCAATGGCCACGCAGAAGTTGAAGTTGAAAGTGGCATGGAGGTGGACGCAGATGGCGCGTTGGGCACGCTTGCGGATGCGGCGTCAGTGGGTTGCGGGCGTGGTGCAATCCACAGCAGCAGTGTGCGCCACAAGGCCTGGGGATCGATCGGCTTGCTCAGGAAGTCCTGCATGCCGGCATCCAGGCAAGCGTCACGGTCGGCCCGCCAGGCACTGGCGGTCATGGCGACAATGGGCAACTCGGAGGCTGCTTTTATCTTGCGGATTTCCCGGGTGGCATGCAGGCCGTCCATGCCGTTCATCTGTAGGTCCATCAGAACCAGGTCCCAGTGCTGTGCTGGCGCCAGCACCTGTGCCAGCGCGGCTTGGCCGTCGTTGGCGAGGGTGACGTCAAATCCGGCGCCAGTGAGAAATTCAAAGGCCACCAATTGGTTGATTGCGTTGTCTTCCACCACCAGAATACGCGCTCCCGCAATGCTGGCAAGTCGGGGCGGCAGTTCATCCGGGCGCGGCGCGCTGGTAGGCAATGGGGTCGCACTTTCGCTGCGAAAACTGCGACTGGCGGCGTCGAACAGGGCCGAGGCGGTCACAGGCTTGACCAACACATCGTCAATGCCCGCGTTCTGTGCCGTTTCCAGCACATCATGGCGCGCAAATGCCGTGACCATGACCAGGCGCGGCGCTGGCGTCATGTCCTGGGCGTACAGTCGGCGGGCGACTTCAATGCCGTTGAGGTCCGGCATTTGCCAGTCCAGAAACACCAGTTCAAAGGGCTGCTTTGCCTGGTGCGCAGCAAGTACAGCTTCCAGCGCGGCGTAACCGCCTTCCGACGAATCGGCTTGCAAGCCCAGCTCACTCAGCATGTCAACCAGCACCAGGCGCGCATGTTCGTTGTCATCGACCACCAACACCCGTTTGCCACGCAGGTCGGGTTGCTCCAGGCGCGGGCTGGGGGCTGTTTCGGCCATGTCCAGGCGTGCCGTGAACCAGAAATAGGCGCCGTGTCCGGGTGTCGATTCGACGCCAACGCTGCCATGCATCAGCGTAGCCAGGCGTTTGGCAATAACCAACCCGAGGCCGGCGCCGCCCGGCCCGGTGGCCCCGGCGCTCGCCTCCGGTGCTGACAGAAACAAACGCGGTAGCTGATCGGCAGGCACGCCGATACCGGTGTCCCGCACGTCAAAGCGCAGCCACAGCCAGTCGTCGCTTTCCCGCTCCGGGTAAACCGCTATTTTGATTTCGCCATGCTGGGTGAACTGAATGGCATTGTCGACATAAATGGAGAGGATTTGTTCGAGGCGCTGCGCATCGCCGCGCACCACGCAGGGAAGGGTCCGATCGACGCTGATGATCAGTTCAATGTCCGTGTCATTGGCTTTTTTTCTGTGCGGTGTCACGACACGATCCAGCACCGTCGCGAGTTCAAAGTCCGCCGCAGCCACAGCCAGCTGCCCGGCTTCCATCCTGGAAATGTCCAGAATATTGTTAATGACGCCGAGCAATTGCTGCCCCGACTGTTCGATCTTGCGCAAATAGTCGCGTTGACGTGCCGTCAGCTCCGTTTTAAGGGCCAGGTGGGAAAGGCCAATGATGGCGTTCATCGGGGTGCGAATGGCGTGGCCGGTACGCGCCAAAAATTCGGATTTCATCTGGGACGCCGTTTCGTTCAACAGCGAGGAGTGCAGCAATCTGGTGTCCGAATTGCGCTGCAGGCTGACGTCGGTGGTCATGCCCAGCACCGCCAAGGGGCGGTTTTGGCGGTCATGCACCACGTGTGCAACGTCGCGCAACCACACCACACGCTGGTCGCTCGGGCGCTGGTAGGCGTAGGTGATGTCATAGCCTATTCGCAGGCGCACGGCATTTTCGAGTGCAGTCAATGCCAGGGTGGCAGATGCTGGGTCGTTCGCGGCCAGCAACGCCCGGCGCCACACATCCGTGGTGCAGCGTTGCCTGGGCGATAGCGGTGGCTGGCCCCATATGTCCAGTGCGCGTTGCGACACATCGGCGAAATGCAGGATTTCCCAGGGGAACGCGGCGTCAGCCGGGCCGGGCAAGTCGCACCAGTCCAGGCGCCAGGTGCCGGCATTGGCGACGCGCAGGGCCAGTGTGGCGTAGCGTGCATCAATCGGGTCGTCCGCGTGCGGTACCGGTGGCGTGGCACGGAGCCGACGCAACCAAGCGAAGTAATGGCGTGAAAAAAGAGACATGGATCGGATCGTGGGCGATTCAAAATCCTAAGTCGGCGACTGGTGGCACACACTCCGGGTTTGTCTTCGTTCACACATTCGAAACCAACAAGAAGGCGGTATTGCTGGCTAAATGGCAGCACTTGCTACAGACCGCTGGAGCCCACTCATTGTTCGACCCTTATGGCGTATGTTTTTGCCGGCTACACCTTCGACCGTGACACCGGATTGAAGTTCGGCGCCACGGCGGTTGCGTTGCCACCCAAAGAACGCGACTTGCTGCATTTCCTGCTGCGCGCGAACGGAAAAACGGTAAGCAAAGATGAGGTCGTGCACGAACTATGGCGCGGTGGCGTTGCGTCTGACGAAAGCATTTCACGCGCGGTGTATCGTCTGCGTCTGTCCATGCAGGCCTCAGGTGGCCCACCGGTGGTCACCACGGTATACAACGGCGGGTTCCGTATCACCGCAGTGATACACGAGTACCTGGACATGCCACGCTCCCATATGTCCGCCTTGGTGGAGTCCCGACAGGCGCACATTGTCTGGCCGATGCTGGTCAGTGGCCGTGAATTTGCGGCACGCCAATCACCCAAAGACATCTCCACTGCGCTGCAGGCGGTCACTGCAGCGAGTTTCATTGATCCGACCTATGTTCCGACCTGGATCACCATCGCCGAGTTGCATGTGTTGCAGGCCATGCGCAGTCTGGTGCCGCCGCGCCAAGCGGGGCGTGCCGCGCTCAAGGCGGTGCAGCGCGTGTTTGAACTCAGTCCGGATTATGGTCCGGCGCTGGCCATTCGTGGCTGGGTGCGTGCCCTGGTGGATGGCGACTTGCGCGCCGGACTGGCCGACCTCGACAGTGCCATGCAGCAGGACTCGGAGTATTGGGTTACGTGCCTGCTGCGCGCCTGGGTGGTGCTGGCGTTGGGTGAGCGCAGTGAGGCCCTGGACATGGCACGCCGGGCGCACGCACTCAATTCTTTCAGTATGTTTGTCAGCGCGGCAGTGCCCCAGTTTTTGATGTATGCGGGTCAAATTGCCGAAGCACTGCAAACGGCACAAGCGCTGGCACTGCGCTTTCCGGGGCTGGACAGTGTGCAGGAAGTGTTGTCAATCATTCTGTGCGTTGACGGCAAGATGGAGGATGCGCTGACCTGTGCGCGGCGTGCTGCAGAACTGGGTCAGGGCTTGCCCCTGATGCAGGGGCAGTTGGCCTACGTGCTGGCGCGCCTGAACCGCGTCGATGAAGTTCATCGGCTGCTTGTCGGCATGGAAGTTCCGGGGATGGCTCCTCCCTACGTGGCCATTGCGGTCATCTGGCTGGCGTTGGGTGAGCGCGAACGCGCACTCAATAACCTGCGCCAGGCCCAGGAACACGGTGCCCCACAGTTTTTCAGTGTACGCAATGACCCACGGTTAGGCGCGGTGCAGGACGACACCGCGTTTCGTTCGTTGTGGGATTAGGCCAATTGCAGATCGGGAATCCAAATGCGTGCCCACGCTTGTTCCACCGCGAACTCGCCATGCAGTGGTGCCAAACGCGGGTCGTCCCTGGTCCAGGCGAATTGCGGAATGCCACGCTCGCAGGCGTCGAGCAGTTTCTGGATGGCGGCCTCGCGCTCACCCAGAGCCAGATAGATGGCGGCGGTGGAGGCTGAGGGTGGTGGCAGCTTGGACGTCTCGATTTCGGCCAGCAAGATACGCGCTTCCTGGTGGCGTCCGGCAAATGCGAGTGCGGCAGCCAGCGGTGTTTGCATGATCGGCATGCGTGGTGCCAACTCGACGGCGCGGCGGCCATACGCAATGGCTTCTTCGTGCATGCCATGCACCGACGTGACAATGCTGGCGATTCCTTGCGCGTTGTCGATGGTGGGGAAGCGCTTGGCCAGTTCCAGAGCTACGTCCAGTGCTTCGTCGAGCAGTCCGGCGTACATCAGGTACAGCGCCAGGATGGAGTTGACGGAGTGGCCGACGGAGTTGAGTTCGAGTGCCCTGCGCATCATGTCAACCGCATCGGCATGGCGCCCGGCGGCTTGCAGCACCCAGCCGCGCAGCAGATTGGAGACCCAGTAGTCGGGGTCGTAGGCAATGGCATGGTTCAGGTCGTCCAGTCCGCGTTCGCAGTCGCGGTCAATCAGCACCCGCACCCAGCCCCGAATGGACAGTGCCGATGCCGACTCCGGGTCGATTTCGAGCGCCGATTGGGCCGCCTCCTTGGCCAACCATCCCGCTTCGCGTGGCGGACGCAGCGAGCGTGTGGCCTGGAATACCCGGATTTCTGCCAGCGTTGACCAGGCGGCGGTGAAGCCGGGGTCGACGCTGATGGCCATGCGCGCGGCGTTGGCAGCGGCCTCGATGTCGTCGGCGGTACGCCGTGCAATGAACTCCCGTGCGCTGATCAGGGCGGCCACGGCGTTGGGACGCGTCGACTGCGTGATGGCATTGAGCGAGGTGGACTCTTCCAGATTGGAGATGCGAATCGGCACGATCACGCGAAAGCCCGAGTTGTAAACCGTTTCGACGACTTCCGGACCGCCGGACGACTGCATTGCAACGCGCAGTCGATAGACGGCGCGTGAAATGCTTTCATCGGACGCGTCGTTGCTGCCCCAGACCTTGGTTACCAGTTCGTCCTTACGGACCACCTGGCCGCGCGCCATGAGCAGCAATTGCAGCAAGCCCCTTTCTTTGGGTGGCAGATGAACCGGCTGGCCGTCGTAGTAAAGCCCGGAATGGGCGTCAAACGTGTAGTTGGCAAACTTGAACTGCATGGAATTGTCCCGGCAAACGTGCATTGCCCTACCAGAGGAGAGAAACTGATCTCGCTCGGAATAATGGCATACACAATGTTAAAGACTGTTAAAGGCCATTGGCACAGGGAGGCGCATGCCCCCAAACGCCATATGGCTGGCGAGTCGTTAGTGGTTTGGTGGAGATGAAGGATTGGCGATTGGGTGGCAGAAAGGGACGATGAAGCGTCCGATGATGCAAAAAGTTTCGCCGAACTTCTTGATCGAATATTGATTAGGTTGCGGTGATGACGCCGCCGCCCAGGCACACTTCGCCTTCGTACAGCACGGCGGATTGTCCTGGCGTGATGGCCCACTGGGGGTCGGTAAACGCCAGTGCAAAGCCGCTTGCATTTTCAGGGGTATAGGTGCAGGCCGCGTCGTGTTGCCGGTAGCGTGTTTTTGCAGTGATGGCACACGGCTCGGGTGGCCTGCCGGAGACCCAGCTGGTGTCATTGGCATGCAGGCTGGTGGATTGCAGCCAGGGGTGCGCATGGCCTTGCACGACCCAGAGCGTGTTGTGTTCTAGGTCTTTGCGGGCGACGAACCAGGGCTCGTGCGTGCCGGCGCCGCGCTGCGCGCCTTTTTCCTTGAGACCGCCAATGCCCAGTCCCTGGCGTTGGCCAAGCGTGTAGAACGACAGGCCAACGTGTTGCCCGATCACGCGTGCGCGTGCGTCTTTGATGGGGCCGGGCGCATGTGCGATGTAGCGATTCAGGAATTCGCGAAACGGGCGTTCACCGATAAAGCAGATGCCGGTGGAATCCTTCTTTTTGGCATTGGGCAGGCCAATTTCGTCGGCGATCCGACGCACTTCGGTCTTGTGTAACTCGCCCACTGGAAACAGCGTTTTTGCCAGTTGGTGCTGCTGCAAACGGTGCAAAAAATAACTTTGGTCCTTGCCCGGATCCAGTCCCTTGAGCAACTGATGCTGTTCCAACGCCGTGTGATAGCGCACGCGCGCATAGTGGCCGGTGGCAATTTTGTCGGCGCCCAGACGCAGGGCATGATCCAGGAATGCCTTGAACTTGATTTCGGCGTTGCACAGGATGTCGGGGTTGGGTGTGCGACCGGCCTGGTACTCACGCAGGAACTCGGCGAACACGCGGTCTTTGTAGTCGGCCGCAAAATTGACGTGCTCGATTTCGATGCCGAGTACGTCGGCAACGGCGGCGGCGTCAACGAAATCGATATTCGATGAACAATATTCGCTGTCGTCGTCATCTTCCCAGTTTTTCATGAAGATGCCGACGACTTCATGGCCCTGCTGCTTGAGCAGGTAGGCGCTTACGGCGGAGTCGACCCCGCCGCTCAAACCAACAATCACACGCATTCTGGGCATGCCCGATTATGCAGAGGTTTGACGCAGCCCCGGTCTCGTGAGCCCGGTATTAACGCTATAGGAAGTCTATAAAATTCATGTAAGCTTGGCGTAGGAATTAAAAACAAAGTGACGAGGAGATCCCATGGATATAGGCGTACCTGCTGAGACGGCGGCAGGCGAGAGTCGTGTTGCCGCCACGCCTGAAACGGTCAAGAAGCTGCGTGCTCAGGGGCATGTGGTGCGGGTGCAAAGTGGCGCCGGGCTGGCTGCCAGCATTACCAACGAGGCGTTTGTCGCCGCCGGTGCTGAAATGGTGGATGCGGCTGCAGCATACGCTTGTGGGCTGGTGCTCACGGTGCGTGCGCCGGAGCCGCAACAGTTGGCGCTGATGGCGCGCGGCACTACGTTGGTCGGCATGCTCAATCCGTTTGACGCGCCCGGCCTGGAGCGTCTGGCGGCGGCTGGGCTTACGGCGTATGCACTGGAGGCCGCGCCGCGCACCACGCGTGCGCAAAGCATGGACGTGCTGTCCAGCCAGGCCAATATCGCCGGTTACAAGGCCGTCATGATGGCAGCCAACGCTTACCAGCGTTTCTTTCCCATGCTGATGACGGCAGCGGGCACGGTCAAAGCGGCACGCGTGGTGATTCTGGGCGTGGGCGTGGCCGGTCTGCAGGCGATTGCCACCGCCAAGCGACTGGGGGCGGTGATTGAAGCTTCGGACGTGCGTCCGAGCGTGAAGGAGCAGGTCGAGTCGCTGGGAGCCAAGTTCATTGACGTGGCGTACGAGACCGACGAAGAACGCGAAGCGGCGCAGGGCGTTGGCGGTTATGCCCGCCCTATGCCGGCTAGCTGGTTGCAGCGCCAGCAGGTCGAGGTGGCCAAGCGCGTGGCACTGGCGGATGTGGTGATCAGCACGGCGTTGATTCCTGGCCGGGCGGCGCCGACCCTGATTACCGAGGCCATGGTCCGGTCCATGAAGCCAGGCTCCGTGATTGTGGACCTGGCAGCGGGTCGGGGCGCTGACGGCGTAGGCGGCAACTGTCCGCTGAGCGAAGTCGACAAGACCGTCGTCAAGCATGGCGTGACGCTGGTGGGTGAGAGCAATCTGGCTGCCTTGGTGGCGGGTGATGCGTCGGCGTTGTATGCGCGCAATCTGCTCGACTTCCTCAAGCTGATTTTTACCAAGGATGGAGCGCTGCAGACCGATCTGAGCGACGACATCGTGGCGGCTTGTCTGATGACCCAGGATGGCGCAGTGCGGCGCAAGTAACCCTGCCCAGCACGTCCGCAAACCGCAGTAAGCAGTAAACAGCGACCCGCTTTAGCCACTAGCTACCTAACCCCAGCATTCAACCAAGGAGCGATTCGATGGAAATCGTGTCACACGCAATTGTCAACCTGAGCATTTTTGTGCTCGCTATTTATGTGGGCTACCACGTGGTCTGGACTGTCACGCCGGCCTTGCACACGCCGCTGATGGCGGTGACCAACGCCATTTCGGCCATTGTCATTGTGGGCGCCATGCTGGCCGCCGCGCTGACTGAAACCACGCTTGGAAAAACCATGGGCGTACTGGCGGTGGCGCTGGCGGCTGTCAACGTGTTTGGTGGCTTTTTGGTCACGCGCCGCATGCTGGAGATGTTCCGCAAGAAGGAGCGCAAGGCCAAGAGCGCCGTGGTACATGGAGGTGCGCAATGAGTCTGGATAGCGTCGCGCTGCTGTATTTGTTTGCCAGCGTCTGTTTCATTCAGGCCCTCAAGGGCCTGTCGCACCCGACCACCTCCATCCGTGGCAATGTTTTTGGCATGCTGGGCATGCTGGTGGCGGTGCTAACCACCGCCGCTCTGATTGGCAAGCAGGCCGCCACGATGGGGCTCGACGGCACCACCGGACTGGCCTGGGTGCTGGGGGCGCTGGTGGTGGGCGGCACTGCGGGCAGTTTGATGGCGCAGCGCGTTGAGATGACCAAGATGCCCGAGCTGGTGGCTTTCATGCACAGCATGATTGGTCTGGCTGCCGTCTTCATTGCGGTGGCGGCGGTGGCCGAGCCGTGGGCTTTTAGCATCGCGGCCAAAGGCATGGATGTGCCGGCCGGAAATCGCGTTGAACTGGCGTTGGGGGCTTTTATCGGTGCCATTACGTTCTCGGGCTCCGTGATTGCCTTTGGCAAGCTGTCGGGGCGCTTTAAGTTCCGTTTGTTCCGGGGCGCGCCAGTGCGGTTTTCGGGTCAGCATCCGCTCAATCTGCTGCTGGGAATCGCGTCGCTGGCGTGTGTGGTGTGGTTCTGGGCCACGCAATGTCCGCTGGCCTTCGGCCTGGTGCTGGCGCTGGGCTTCATGCTGGGCGTGCTGCTGATTATTCCGATTGGCGGAGCCGACATGCCGGTGGTGGTGTCCATGCTCAACAGCTACTCGGGCTGGGCGGCGGCGGGCATTGGTTTCAGCCTGAACAACAGCATGCTGATCATTGCCGGATCGCTGGTGGGCTCCAGCGGTGCAATTCTGAGCTACATCATGTGCAAGGCGATGAACCGGGCCTTCTTCAATGTTATTTTGGGCGGCTTTGGCGGGGCTCCTGAGGCCGCCGCCGGCGCCCAGGCGGCGCAGCGACCGGTCAAAACCGGCAGTGCTGACGACGCCGCATTTTTGCTGGGTCACGCCGAGACGGTGGTGATCGTGCCGGGCTACGGTTTGGCAGTGGCGCGTGCGCAACACGCCGTTATGGAGTTGGCCGACAAGCTGATGGAGCGCGGCGTGCAGGTGAAGTACGCGATTCATCCGGTGGCCGGGCGCATGCCGGGGCACATGAATGTGCTGTTGGCCGAGGCCGAGGTGCCCTACGATCAGGTGTTCGAGATGGAGGACATCAACGGAGAGTTCGGTCAGGTTGATGTGGCCATCATTCTGGGCGCCAACGACGTGGTGAATCCAGCCGCGTACACCAAGGGCAGCCCCATTTATGGCATGCCGATCCTGGAGGCCTACAAGGCCAAGACGGTGATTGTGAACAAGCGTTCCATGGCGGCAGGCTACGCCGGACTCGACAACGAACTGTTTTATATGGACAAGACCATGATGGTGTTTGGCGACGCCAAGAAAGTGGTGGAAGATATGGTTAAGGCGATTGAATAGGTTGTGCGGCCACAAAGTCGCATAGCCGAAAAGCGAATAAGCGAATAATCTGACGCGACAGCGGGGCCTCACGGTCAAGCGGATCTTGCGGGGCATGCAGTTTTTGGGATGGGTTTGACATGGAAATTCCAATGACAGGTGAAGCGGTTTGGCGACAGAGCTATCCGCCGGGTGTTCCGGCAGAGATTGATGCCAGCCAGTTCGCGTCACTGGTGACCTTGATCGACGACTGCGTGGCGCGCAACGGCTCCCGGGTCGCCTATAGCTTCATGGGCGTGGACCTCAGTTATGCCGAGTTTGACCGGCTGGGGCGGGCTTTTGCGGCTTATTTGCAAAGCCTGGGTTTGGTGCGCGGCGACCGCGTCGCCATCATGATGCCCAATGTGCTGCAGTACCCGGTGGTGGTCGCGGGCATCTTGCGTGCGGGCTATATTGTGGTGAACGTCAATCCCATGTACACGCCGCGTGAGCTCGAACATCAGCTCAAGGATGCGGGCGTACGCGCCATCGTGATTGTCGAAAATTTTGCCCACGTGCTGTCCAAGTGCATCGCTGCCACCGGGGTGCGTCACGTGGTCTTGTGCAGCCTTGGCGATTTGCTGGGATTGGTGCGGGGTGCGGTGGTGAATTACGTGGTTCGGCGTGTCAGGAAGATGGTGCCGAGGTTTGAGCTGCCGGGCGCCGTGCGTTTTAATGAAGCCATTGCACGCGGTCAAAAAGTCCCTTTCAGTGCCCCGGTGATTGGTGCCGACGATGTGGCGGTTTTGCAGTACACCGGCGGCACCACGGGCGTGTCCAAAGGGGCGGTGTTGTTGCAACGCAACCTGGTGGCCAATGTGCTGCAGTCCGAGGCATGGTATCGGCCGGCCCTGCAGGGACTGCCCGACGGGGATCAGATCACCTTCGTGTGTGCCTTGCCGCTTTACCATATTTTTGCTTTCACGCTGGGCATGATGATGGCGCTGCGCTTGGGGGGGAAGGCGGTACTGATCGTCAATCCGCGCGACCTGCCTGCGTTATTCAAGGCCCTGGTGCGCCAAAAGGTGCATGTGTTCCCAGCGGTCAACACCTTGTTTGCTGCGATGGTGCGCCACCCCGATTTTCATACCGTTGACTGGCGCTATTTACGCATTTCCGGCGGTGGTGGCAGTGCTGTGCAAAGCGAAGTGGCCCGGCTCTGGAAAGAGCAGACCGGTTGCCAGATTTGTGAAGGCTATGGTCTAACCGAGACATCTCCGGTCGTGACTTGCAATCCGACCACAGCGTCGGCGTTTACCGGCACTATCGGACTGCCGTTGCCCTCGACCGAGGTCAAACTGATCGACGACGATGGTCGGCCGGTGGCGGTTGGCGAAACGGGTGAAATCGTGGTGCGCGGTCCGCAGGTGATGGCTGGTTACTGGCAGCGCCCGGATGAGACGGCGAAAGTCATGACGGCGGATGGTTTTTTGCGTACAGGTGACATTGGTCGCATGGATGCACAAGGTTACTTTTCGGTGGTCGATCGCAAAAAAGACATGATTCTGGTGAGTGGTTTCAACGTGTATCCGAACGAACTGGAAGATCTGGTGACACAACTGCCAGGTGTCCTCGAGTGCGCATGCGTGGGGGTGAGCGATACGCGATCGGGAGAGGCCGTCAAATTGGTCGTGGTGCGGGCCGATCCAAATCTGACCGAAGCCGACATTCGTCAGTTTTGCCATGAAAACATGACTGGTTATAAGCAGCCCAAGGTCGTCGAGTTTCGCCAGGATTTGCCCAAGACCCCAGTCGGCAAAATTTTGCGGCGCGAGTTGAAAAGCTGACCGCCATGGGAGTCCCCGTGATCGCCATCCTGAGCGCGCTGGCGCAGGAACAGGACGGTTTGTTGGTGCATTTGCACAACCCGGTGCGGGTGGATCATGCTGGACGCACATTCTGGTGCGGCGACTTGCTGGGAAAGCCCGTGGTGTTGGCACTGTCGCGCATCGGTAAGGTGGCTGCTGCGACCACGGCGGCGGTTCTGATTGAACGATTTTCGGCTACCGCGATTGTGTTTACCGGGGTGGCTGGCGGCGTCGGTGCCGGTGTGCGCGTGGGTGACGTGGTGGTGGGCAATGCCTATGTCCAGTACGACATGGATGCGTCGCCCCTGTTTCCGCGCTATGAAGTACCGCTCACCGGCCGCTCCGTGTTTGCCGCTGACGCCGCCTTGCTCGAGGCGTTGCAGCGCGCATGCGTCAAGGCATTGGCGGGGCGCGATTATGCGCAGCAGCGGGTAGCGCTGCACCAGGGGCTGATCGCCAGTGGCGACCGTTTCCTCAATGGTGCGGCACCGTTGGCCCAGTTGATGCAGGAATTGCAGGCGCACGGGCATGCACCGCTGGCGGTGGAAATGGAGGGCGCAGCCGTGGCGCAAACCTGTGCCGATTACGGTGTTGCTTTTGTGGCGGTGCGCACTATTTCCGACCGGGCCGACGACGCGGCCCATGTTGACTTCCAGCAATTTGTGCAAACCGTTGCCAGTGACTATGCGCGCGCCATTGTGTTGCAGTGGCTGGGTAGTCACTAAGGGCAAGGCCACTCAGATCCATTGTTGTGCTTGCAGTTCTTTTTTAACAAAAGCGTAGAAAAGTGGTGCGGCAACCAGGCCTGACAGGCCGAAGATGGCTTCACCAATGAACATTACGGTCAGTAACTCCCAGGCCGAGGTATTGGTTCGTCGGCCGACGATTTTTGCGTTGATCACATATTCAAATTTGTGAATCACGACCAGAAAAACCAGGCACACCAGTCCCACCATGGGCGACACGGAAACCCCCGCCAGCGTCAGCACGCCATTGCACAGCAGATTGCCGACGATGGGGATCAATCCAGCGACGAAGGTCAGTGTAATGAGGGCGCCGGCATAGGGGATGTTGATGTTGGCCAGCGGCAGCGCAATCAGGAGCAGCACGGCGGTGCAGCAGGCATTGAAGCCGGCGATCCAGAATTGGGCCACCACGATCTGGCGGAATGACACCATGAAGTCCTGGCCGCGTTGACGCAGCGCGTCGCGCAAGGGACCGTGGCTGGTCGGACGCGGTGTGCCGACTATCAGGGCGCCCACCAGCAGGCCGACGTACACCAGCAGACTGCCGCGCAGCCCGGCGGTACCCAGGTGCGTCAGCGACTGGGCCTGCGACTGCAGGAAGTCGACCAGCCAGGTTTGTGCTTCCAGTAATCCTTCAGGCAGGTAGGTGGCCAGGTCGGGCGGCAGTTTTTCGCGAATCTGCAGCACGGTGGTGGCCAGATGGTGCAGCAATTGCTGGTACTGCGCGAGCGCACCGAATACCATTCCGCGGGCGTTCAGCATGACGGCCAGGACGCACAGCAGTGGCATCAGGATGACCAGGGCGGCGGCCATGGCTGGCGATAACGGAACGCGATGAAAGCGCTGTGTGTGCATCAGTCCCATGGCCAGCAGTTGGCCGACACATACGGCCAACAACCCCGGTAACAGGCCGTACACCAGCGTGATCAGGCACAGCCCGGCGCACAGCAGATAGCTGGTGATTTGCGCGGGGCGCGCAGTCGTATCCGGGCGTGCGGTGCCAGTGCGGGCAACGGTGACAAAGGGTTTCTGGGATCGCGGCATGGAGTGGGGTTGGTGGCAAACTCAGGCGCCTGGAGTCCTGGGGACCCTCTGCTGCAGAGGGTCCCTAGACCCCCGGATGGGTCCATTATTGGCATTTCTTGCGTCTGATACCGCCGTATTGTGGCAGGGACCGTCGTCGCTGTACCAAGCGGGGATTTCATTGGGTTTCGATGGCACGAGCGGGCGCGCTGGTGCGCGTTTGTCGGAGCTTGCGGAAATGCTGCGCCGCATTAAACAAATGCGTTGCCAAGCCCGGCATACGGGTGCATAGTGACCCTGCGAAAACAATTTGGTACGTTTTCCTTACAAGATACATCGGTTCCGTTGCGCAGAGTTAACAGTCTGCGTTTTTCATCCCAAAGAGCAATTGGAGGCCTTTTATGAATTTGACGATCAGCGGTCATCACCTCGAAGTAACCCCGGCACTGCGCACCTATGTGACGTCCAAACTGGATCGCATCATGCGGCACTTTGACCAGGTGGTCGATGTCAAGGTGTTGCTCACCGTTGAAAAGCAGAAAGAAAAGGAACGAAGACAGCGTGCCGAATGCAATATCCATGTCAAGGGATCCGACATGTTTGCAGAAAGTTCGCACGAGGATCTGTATGCGGCCGTTGATGATCTGGTCGACAAATTGGACCGGCAGGTGGTGCGTCACAAAGGCCGCCTGCAGGAGCACCACCACGAGGCGCCCAAACGCCTGATGTAACGTTCAATGTGAAATTAGAGAGCCACAACGACAGCCGCCCCAACGGGCGGTTTTTTTTGTGTGCATAATCTGCTCCGAATCATGAACCGACTCGCAAACATCCTTTCCCCTTCACAAGTTATTGCGCAAGTGGAGGTCACTAGCAAAAAACGCGCTTTTGAAGAAGCCGGACTGCTCTTTGAAAACCTGCATGGGTTGAGCCGCGCATTGGTTACTGACAGCCTGTTTTCCCGTGAGCGACTGGGCTCCACGGGGCTGGGACATGGCGTGGCCATTCCGCACGGTCGTATTAAGGGTTTGAAAGCACCGTTGGCTGCCGTTTTTCAATTGGCGCAGCCGATCGGTTTTGACGCGCCGGATGACCAGCCGGTCAACCTGCTGATTTTTCTTCTGGTGCCGGAAGCGGCCACCCAGAAGCATTTGGAAATTCTGTCCGAAATTGCTGAACTGCTGAGCGATGCGGCGTTGCGCGCGCAAATGGTGGTGGCGCAGGAGTCGCTGCAACTGCATGACCTGATTGCAGGTTGGCAGTCGGTGCGCGGCGTCTGAGCCGGTTGTCTTTTTCTTTCAGGACACTGGCATGAAACCGACCGTCGTCAGTGCCGATGTCCTGTTCGAGGAGTTTCGTGGCCCGCTGCATTGGGAGTGGGTGGCCGGACTGGGTGCCTCAGAGCGCCGTTTTGACGAGGTTGCGGTGCGTGCAGCGCGTTCCGGCGCCGATTTGGTCGGATACCTCAATTACATCCATCCTTACCGCGTACAGATTTTGGGCGAGCGTGAAGTCGCCTACATCACCAACGCGTCGCCCGAAGACTGTGCGCGCCGCATTGCACGCATCGTGACACTGGAGCCGCCGGTGCTGGTGCTGGCGGATGCCCAGGTGGCCCCTCAGGGCCTGCTGTCCATGTGCGAACGTGCGCAGATTCCCATGTTCTCCACTGGTGAGTCGTCGGCCTTTGTGATTGATGTGCTGCGTGCTTACCTGTCCAAGCATTTTGCCGATCGCATGTCGATGCACGGCGTGTTTATGGACATTTTGGGGTTGGGCGTGCTGATCACCGGTGAGTCCGGGTTGGGCAAGAGCGAGTTGGGGTTGGAACTTATTTCCCGTGGCAACGGCCTGGTGGCCGATGACGCCGTTGATTTGTACCGCATCAACCAGACCACGATCGAAGGACGCTGTCCTGAATTGCTGCAAAACCTGCTCGAAGTGCGCGGTATTGGTTTGCTTGATATCCGAGCTATTTTTGGGGAAACGGCGGTGCGGCGCCGCATGCGCCTCAAGCTCATTGTGCATTTGGTGCGGCGCGAGACCTTGGAGCGCGAATACGAGCGCATTCCCTACGAGCCGCTAACGCAGGATGTGCTGGGTGTTCCGGTGCGCAAAGTCGTGATTCAGGTGGTGGCCGGGCGCAATATCGCCGTGCTGGTGGAAGCCGCTGTGCGCAACACTATTTTGCAGTTGCGTGGTATTGACACCTACCAGGAATTTGTCGAACGCCATCGCAAGGCGATGGCGCAGGGGTTTTAAGAGCCCCGCTTCCTATTCCTGGGCGACAGGCAGTTTGTTGCGGTGCGGGCATTGGGCCTGGGTGCAATGCGCATACAGGCTCAGGGCATGGTCGGCAATGGCAAAACCTTTGGCGCGTGCTACAGCGCTTTGGCGCGACTCGATTTCGGCGTCATAAAACTCTTCAACCCTACCGCAATCCATGCACACCAGGTGATCGTGGTGCTGGCCCTGATTGAGTTCATAGATCGCTTTGTCACTCTCGAAATGGCTGCGACTGAGAATGCCGGCCTGCTCGAATTGGGTCAGGACACGGTACACCGTGGCCAGTCCTACATCGGAGTGTTCTTCCAGCAGCGTACGGAATATGTCTTCCGCCGTCATGTGGCGTTGTGTGCTGCGCTGAAATATCTCGAGTATCTTGAGGCGCGGAATCGTGGCTTTGAGGCCGGTGCTCTTGAGTTCGTTGATGGTGGTCATGGTGTCTTCTCTGGGCGGTGGCTGCCGGCACGCGGCGGGTGCACCCGCTACAATCGCCCGATCATATCGCCCAACCACTATTCATGTCTCAAGCCCTCTTTCTGCGCCTCGCTGCTGTTGCCATGACGTTGGTGCTGTCCGCATGCGCCAATTCCACCTATGACAAGTCCGCTGTGGCCTGGTTGTCCCCGTACCGGTTTGACCGGGTTCAGGGAAATGTGGTAACGCGGGAACAACTCGATGCGCTCAAACCCGGCATGACGCGCAACCAGATACGCGACCTTTTGGGAACGCCGCTGTTAACCAGCGTGTTTCGTACCGATCGGTGGGACTACGCGTTCACGCTGGTCCGCCAGAACGCAGCACCGCAGTCGCGCCACGTCACCGTTTTTTTTAACGCGGATGTGATGGACCATGTGGATGCCGGTGATGTGCCAACGGAAGACGTGTTTGTGGCTCAGATTGGTACGAAAGTGGAAGTCGGCAAGCTGCCTTTGATGGTGGCTACGCCAGAAAGTCTGCAGACTTTTATGCCGCCACCCACGCCCATGCCGGTCGCGTTGCCGCCGCTGCCCGACAGCTATCCGCCGCTTGAGCCTGCTCAGCAGTAAGCCAAATTCAACAGGAATCAGTGCGCAAGCGCGCTATTCAGACAAGTCGTAGTCGTAGTCGTAGGGGAGTGGGAAGATGAGTCACCGAATCGCGGTAGCCGGAGCGTCCGGTCGCATGGGGCAAATGCTGATTGAGGCGATTGCGGGTGCCGACGATTGCGTGTTGCAAGGCGCACTGGATGTGGCCGACAGTGCGGCCATTGGCCGTGATGCTACGGCTTTTCTGGGCCGACCCAGTGGCGTTCTGATTACGTCCGACGTGGGCGCCGGTTTGGCAGCCAGCCAGGTTCTGATCGACTTTACCCGTCCGCAAGGCACCATGAACCATGTGCGCCAATGCCGTGCACTGGGTGTCGCCATCGTGATTGGAACCACCGGCTTCAGTACGGAACAAAAGGCCGAAATTGCGGCTGCCGCGCAGGATATCGCCATTGTGATGGCGCCCAACATGAGCGTGGGTGTCAATGTCACGCTCAAGCTGCTGGAAATGGCCGCCAAGGCGCTGGCGACGGGCTACGACATTGAAATTGTGGAAGCGCACCACCGGTTCAAGGTGGATGCACCGTCTGGCACCGCGCTCAAAATGGGTGAAGTGATTGCTGGTGCGCTGGGGCGTGATCTGCAGAGCTGCGCGGTGTATGCGCGTGAAGGCGTCACCGGCGAGCGTGACCCTTCCTCGATCGGCTTCGCCACCATTCGGGGCGGGGACATTGTGGGTGACCACACCGTGTTGTTTGCCGGCATTGGTGAGCGCATTGAAATCAGCCACAAGTCGTCGAGCCGGGTCACCTATGCGCAAGGCAGTTTGCGTGCGGTGCGGTTTCTCGCAGCGCGCGCGCCGGGGCTGTACGACATGTTTGACGTGCTCGGTCTGCGATGAACCGTGCGGTGCACGTAAAATTGTGCACAGCAATACCCGGCGCCGTTTCTGGCGCTTTAGTCCGCCTACTCATTCATGCAAGACAAATACCAGCACACCGACGTCGAAAAAGCGGCGCAAGCCCATTGGGCGCAGCCGTTGTGGCAGGGCCGCAGCGCCTACCAGGTGGTGGAAAACGCCGTGGACGCGCAAGGCAAGCCGCGCCCCAAGTTTTATGCCTGTTCCATGCTGCCGTACCCCAGCGGCAAGCTGCACATGGGGCACGTGCGCAACTACACCATCAACGACATGCTGGCGCGTTACCTGCGCATGAATGGCCACAACGTGCTGATGCCCATGGGTTGGGATGCGTTTGGTTTGCCGGCTGAGAATGCGGCGCTCAAAAACCAGTTGCCGCCGGCGCGTTGGACTTACGACAACATTGCCTACATGAAGGGCCAGATGCAGGCCATGGGGCTGGCAGTGGACTGGAGCCGGGAGGTCGCCACGTGTGATCCGTCGTATTACCGCTGGAACCAGTGGCTGTTTCTCAAAATGCTGGAAAAGGGCATTGCCTACCGCAAGACCCAGGTTGTGAACTGGGATCCGGTGGACCAGACGGTGCTGGCCAACGAGCAGGTGATTGATGGCAAGGGCTGGCGCACTGGTGCTACGGTGGAGAAGCGCGAGATTCCGGGCTACTACCTGCGCATTACCGACTACGCCCAGGAACTGCTCGACCATGTGCAAATTGGCAACGACAAGGCGACACTGACGGGCTGGCCCGATCGTGTGCGACTGATGCAGGAAAACTGGATTGGCAAGAGCGAAGGCGTGCGCTTTGCCTTCCCGCACACCATCCGGGGCGCGGACGGCGCACTGATTGGCGATGGTCGCATGTATGTTTTCACTACGCGGGCCGACACCATCATGGGGGTGAGTTTCTGCGCGGTGGCGCCGGAGCATCCGCTGGCGCAGCATGCGGCAGTGGGCAATGCGCCACTGACGGCGTTTATTGAGTCGTGCAAGCAGGGCGGAACCACCGAGGCCGAACTTGCCGCCCGCGAGAAGCTGGGCATGTCCACGGGTCTGCAGGTGCAGCACCCGATCACGCACGAGCTGGTGCCGGTGTGGGTTGGCAACTATGTGCTGATGGGTTATGGCGATGGCGCTGTCATGGGCGTGCCGGCGCACGACGAACGTGACTTTGCCTTTGCCAAGAAATACGATTTGCCGATCAACGATGTGGTGCTGATTGACGGTCTGGAATACGACCATTCCCGCTGGCAGGACTGGTATGCCGACAAGGGGCGTGGCGTTACCGTCAATTCCGACGTATTCAGCGGCATGACCTACCAGGAAGCCGTGGATGCCGTGTCCGCCGCGCTACACGCCAAGGGTCTGGGCGAGAAGAAAGTAACCTGGCGTTTGCGTGACTGGGGCGTGAGCCGCCAGCGCTACTGGGGCACACCGATTCCCATCATCCATTGTGACGAACATGGCGCGGTGCCGGTGCCGGAAAAAGATTTGCCAGTGGTGCTGCCGCAGGACTGCGTACCCGATGGCAGCGGCAACCCGTTGCTGCACCACGTGGGCTTCCACGCGGGCGTGGTGTGCCCGGTGTGCGGTAAAGCGGCGCGACGCGAAACCGACACCATGGACACCTTTGTGGACAGTTCTTGGTACTTCCTGCGCTATTGCGATCCGCGCAATGATCAGGCCATGGTGGGCGCTGGCAGCGACTATTGGATGCGCGATCAGCAGGCCGCGCAGGGTGGCAGCGGAATGGACCAGTATATTGGCGGCATTGAGCACGCCATTCTGCATTTGCTGTATGCGCGCTTCTGGACCAAAGTCATGCGCGACCTGGGCCTGGTGCACGTAGACGAACCGTTCACGCGCCTGCTGACGCAGGGCATGGTGCTCAACCACATTTATTCGCGCAAGGGCGACAAGGGTGGTAAGGATTATTTCTGGCCGCACGATGTGGAAAACGTGCTGGATGAAGCAGGGAAGATCACCGGCGCGCGCCTGATTCGCGCCGTCGGCGACCTGCCGGTGGGCACCGCCATTGAGTACGAGGGCGTGGGCACCATGTCCAAGTCCAAGAACAATGGCGTCGACCCGCAGGACCTGATCGAGCGTTACGGCGCCGACACGGCCCGTCTGTACACCATGTTTACGGCGCCGCCGGAAGCCACGCTGGAATGGAACGACGCCGCGGTGGAAGGCAGTTACCGCTTCTTGCGACGGGTCTGGAATTTTGGCTACCGACTGTCCGAGCAGGACACCGCCGTTGCGCTGGCAACGCTGGCGGACCCGGCGCGCCTGCGTGCGCAGGAATTCGGCCGCGAAGCCAAAAATCTGCGCCGTGAAATGCACAGCGTGCTCAAGCAGGTCGATTACGACTACCAGCGCATGCAATACAACACGGTGGTCTCGGGTGCCATGAAAATGATCAATGCGCTGGAAGACTTTAAGGCGCAAGACAGTGCCGGCGCCACCGTGGCCCTGCTCGAAGGTATGGGCCTGCTCGTACGTTGCCTGTACCCGGCTACGCCGCATCTGGCGCACGTGCTGTGGACCGAACTAGGCTTTCCACGCGCTTTGGGTGACTTGTTGGATGCGCCCTGGCCGCAGGTGGATGCGGCGGCGCTGCAGCAGGATGAAATCGAGCTGGTGTTGCAGATCAATGGCAAGTTGCGTGGTGCGCTGACGGTGCCGACCACCGCCAGCCGACAGGAAATCGAAACCGCTGCACTGACCTGCAGTGCGTTTGTCAATTTTGGCGCCGATGGTCCAATCAAGCGAGTGATTGTGGTGCCTGGGCGCCTGGTCAACGTGGTGGTCTGATGCGCCGGTCGCGCCGGTCGCGCCGGTCACTGGGTGTGGTGGTGCTGGCATTGGTGGCGTGGATAGCGCCGCTGTGTGGCTGTGGTTTTGCGTTGCGCACCAGCCAGCCGATGCCATTCAGCTCCATTGCCGTCACCGCCGATCATCCGAGCGGCGTCGTAACGGTCCTGACGCGTTATCTGGGGGAGGTGGTGCGGCCCGTGGCTCCGGGAAAAGACGGTGTGGCACCGGATGTTATTTTGGATATTTTGCAGGAAGCGCGTCAGAAAAATGCGGTGAGCATCAATACGTCGGGCCTGGTGCTTGAATATGAATTGCGCCTGAAAGTGGTGTTTCGGGTGCGCACGCCAGATGGCCATGAACTGGTTGCGCCGACACCGATTGATCAGATGCGCAGCCTTAGTTTTAATGCCACGGACGTTTTGGCCAAGGATGCGGAATCGGAATTGTTGTTCAACGACATGCAGAACGATGCCGTGCAGCAGTTGGTGCAGCGCCTGGCGCGACTGAAGATGCCGACCCGCGTCGTTCCGGTTCCGGCAGTGGCACCGGCAGTGGCCGTCCCCGCGTCTGCGGCGTCGGTTCCCGCGCCCGCGCCGGGTTTTTGACCCGCACGGCAGACCGGCATGCAAATCGCCAGTGGCCAACTCGCCAACCACTTGCAGCGGGGACTGCGCAACTTGTATGTGGTGCACGGTGACGAGCCGTTGTTGCAACAGGAAGTGCTGGATGCAGTGCGCGCGCAGGGGCGTGCCAATGGCTATAGCGAACGCACGTCCTACACCGTAGCGGGTGCTCACTTCGACTGGAGCGCCGTGTTGGCGGCGGGGGCGTCGCTGAGTTTGTTTGCCGAGCGGCAGATCGTGGAAATTCGGATTCCGAGCGGCAAGCCGGGCAAGGACGGAGGCACCGCCTTGCAGCAGCTCGCCCAGCAGACGCAGGGTAATGACGACGTACTGACCCTGGTTGCACTGCCACGCCTGGACAAGGCGACACGCACCAGTGCCTGGTTTGTAGCGTTGGAAGCGGCTGGCGTGGCGGTGGAAGTGCTTGCCATTGATCGCAACGCCCTGCCGCAGTGGCTGGCGCAGCGACTCGCGCTGCAAGGGCTGCGTGTGGAGCCCGGCGAGGCCGGGCTGCGTACGTTGCAGTTTTTTGCCGACCGGGTGGAAGGTAATTTGTTGGCGGCACACCAGGAAATTCAGAAGCTTGGACTGCTGTATCCGACCCCGGCGGTGGCGCCAGGTTTGCAACCGGACGCGAAGGACGCGGGCCGGGTTCTGACGCAGGAGCAGGTGGCCTTGGCTGTGTTGAATGTGGCACGCTACGACGTGTTCAAGTTGACCGAGGCGGTGTTGTCGGGCGCCGCAGCGCGGGTTCAGCGCATGCTTGACGGACTGCAAGCTGAGGGCGAAGCCGAGGTGTTGGTTCATTTCACGCTGGCCGAGGAAATTCGTTCGCTCAAGCGTGTCAAGGACGCTATGGCACAGGGGCGGCCATTGCCGATGGCGTTGCGCGAACATCGCATTTGGGGTCCGCGTGAGCGCCTGTTTGAACGGGTGCTGCCGCGCCTGAGCGACCATGCGCTGTCGGAGTTGCTGCTGGCGGCGCACCAGGTAGATGGCATTGTCAAAGGCCTGCGCCAGCCGGATTGGCCCGCCGCTGGTTGGTCGGCACTGCAGCAACTGGCACTGCAGTTGTGTGCGTTGTGCGCGGCGGATACCGGTTCGCGTGCCCGTTTTTCTACTGATTAATACGCCGATCGGCACCTTTTGCGGTACGCGGTGCCGTTGCAGTGGCTTCAATCTGCGAAAATCAGCGCATGAACGTGCTCAATATCACCGAATACTCGCAGGCGCTGGGGGCCCGGGCCAAGGCCGCGTCGGCGTCCATGGCAATGACGTCGGCCGCCGTGCGCAATGCGGCACTGCGTCGGCTCGCAGAGCTGCTGCGCAGCCATGTCGACCCGTTGCAGGCCGAAAACGCGCGCGATCTGGCGCGCGCTGAAGCGGCTGGCTTGGCCGCGCCCATGGTCGATCGTCTGCGCCTGACACCCAAGGTGCTTCAAACCTGTGCCCAGGGCTGCGAACAACTCGCAGCAATGGCGGATGTGATGGGCGAAATTGTTGGCCTGCGCCAGCAGCCCAGTGGCATCCGGGTGGGTCAGATGCGGGTTCCCATTGGCGTGTTCGGCATGATTTTTGAGAGCCGCCCGAACGTTACGATTGAAGCCGCCAGCTTGTCGATCAAGAGCGCCAACGCCTGTATTTTGCGCGGCGGCTCGGAAGCCATCGACTCCAACAAGGCGCTCGCACGGTTGGTTCAACAGGCCTTGCGTGACAGTGGTTTGCCCGAGGACGCGGTGCAACTGGTGCAAACCACCGACCGCGCCGTGGTGGGTCAGTTGATCACCATGCCGCAGTTTGTAGACGTCATCATTCCGCGTGGCGGCAAGGGCCTGATCGAGCGCATCAGCGCCGAAGCGAAGGTGCCGGTGATCAAGCACCTCGATGGAAATTGCCATGTGTACGTGGACGACCCCTGCGATCTGGACATGGCGGTGCGCGTGGCTGATAACGCCAAGACCAATAAGTACAGCCCCTGCAACGCCGCCGAGAGTCTGTTGGTGGCGCAAGGGGTGGCGCAGCCCTTTCTGGAGCGCATCGGAGCCATTTATGCCGACAAGGGCGTGGAAATGCGGGTCTGCGCGCAGTCGCAGGTTTATTTGCAGTCCATCGGCAACGCCCGACTGGTGCCCGCCAGCGAGCAGGATTGGTATGAGGAATACCTGGCGCCGGTGATCAGTATCAAAGTGGTGGCCGGGCTGGACGAAGCCATTGCGCACATTAACCGCTATGGCAGTCACCACACCGATGCCATCGTGACGCGTGACCACATGCACGCGCAGCAGTTTTTACGCGCGGTGGACTCGGCCAGTGTCATGGTTAATGCCAGCACGCGCTTTGCCGATGGTTTTGAATACGGGCTCGGTGCCGAGATTGGCATCAGCACGGACAAGTTCCACGCACGGGGGCCGGTCGGTATTGAAGGTCTGACCTCGTTGAAATACGTTGTTTTGGGTGCCGGTGAGGTGCGGACCTGACGGCGTTCACTGCGCGCGTCTGAATCGTCTGCCGCCGTTGCCTTGTTCCCTTTTCGCTAGCATGCACTCTAAGAAAGAAGCCACACCATGGTCCCCCATCTGGTGACTGCCCTGACCGGGCCGATCAATGAACTGGAGCAACGCATCCTGGATTCCATGCCAGCGATCGAGCGCTGGTTCCGGCTGGAGTGGATGGAGCACACGCCCGTGTTTTACACCTCGGTCGATGTGCGCAATGCCGGCTTCAAACTGGCGCCGGTCGACAGCGATCTGTTTCCCAGCGCGTGGAACAATCTGTCGGAATCCATGTTGCCGTTGGCTGTGCAGGCGGCGATGGCGGCCATCGAGAAAATCTGCCCGGAAGCGCGCAATCTTCTGATCATCCCGGAGAACAACGAGCGCAATTCGTTTTACCTGAGCAGTCTGGCGCAGTTGCGCCGTATTTTTCGCATGGCCGGTTTGAATGTACGCATCGGCTCCATCAGCGCCGACCTCAAGAAAAGCGTCACGCTCAATTTGCCGGAAGGCGACTCCATCACGCTGGAGCCCGTGCTGCGCACCAAGGGGCGCCTGGGGCTGAAAGATTTTGACCCCTGCACCATTTTGCTGAACAACGAAATGGTGGCGGGCGTGCCTGGCATTCTGGAGGACTTGCAGGGCCAGTACTTGTTGCCGCCCATGCATGCCAGTGGCAGCGTGCGCAGCCGTGCCACCTACTTCAAGATTTATGAGGAAGTCGCCAAGCGTTTTGGCAAACTGATTGGCATTGACCACTGGTTGATCAACCCGATGCACGATACCTGCAGCGACGTCGATCTGCACACCGAAGAAGGGCTGGCGGTGCTGACGGTCCGGGTTGATGCCCTGCTGGCAAAGATCAGAAAAAAGTACAAGGAATACGGCATTAAAGAAAAGCCGTTCGTGGTTGTCAAAGCGGATCACCTGGGTCGCAATGCGGGCCTGCTGACGGTACGCGACAGCAAAGACATCGCTGCGCTGGCAGGGAAATCACCAGCACTGCTGGCCTTGCGCCCAGGGCCGCACGCGTGTCTGTTGCAAGAAGGGGTCATGACGAACGAGCGCATCAATGACGCGGTGGCGGAACCGGTGGTGTATTTGATGGACCGCTACGTGGTGGGCGGTTTTTACCGCGTGCACGCCGACCGTGGTGTCGATGAAGACCTGAGCGCACCGGGTTCGCACTACGTGCCGCTGGCTTTTGCCGATGGCATGCAATTGCCACAACCGGCGCTGCGTGCCGGTGCCAGCGCGCCGAATCGTTTTTACATGTATGGCGTGATTGCACGGCTCGCCATGCTAGCCTCGAGTTACGAGCTGGAGGCCACCGATCCGGACGCCGAACGCTACGATTGAGCGTGCTGAATGGGCGTTCCGTGGCAACGGTGGTGGCGCACTAAAAAAATGCTGATTTGTGCCTGCAAAATCACCAACTCAGGCAAAATGGCACTCCCGAATGGAATGGACTCTGGCTGTTAATGCGCCAGGCAAGCTTGTGTCAGAAACGAAATCGTCTTTAGCCGCGTTGACCCTTGGCGCGATTGGCGTGGTGTACGGCGACATTGGTACCAGCGTTTTGTATGCCTTCCGCGAAGTGTTCAACAGCGGTCACGTGCCCATTACCGAAGCCAATGTGCTGGGTGTGCTGTCCTTGTTCTTCTGGGCCCTGACCATCATTGTGTCGATCAAGTACGTGGTGCTGATCATGCGGGCTGACAACAACGGCGAAGGCGGCCTGATGGCGCTGCTGGCGCTGGCGTCCATGTCGACCCGGCAGAACGCAAAAATGCGCACCATCCTGATTACGCTGGGTGTATTCGGCGTGGCCCTGTTTTTTGGTGACGGTGTGATTACGCCGGCCATTTCGGTGCTGTCGGCAGTGGAAGGTCTGGAAATCATCACGCCGACTGCGAAACCGTATGTGGTGCCGATTTCACTGGCGGTGCTGGCCATGCTGTTTTTGGTGCAGCGGCGCGGCACGGGCGACATCGGTAAATTTTTCGGACCCGTGACGGTGGTGTGGTTCCTGGCCATTGGCGCCATCGGGCTGGTGCAGGTTGTGCTCAATCCGCGTGTGTTGCTGGCGCTATCGCCCTACTACGCTGTGCAGTTTGTGGTTGGTCATTACGCGCTCGCTTTTGTCACCCTGGGCGCGGTGTTTTTGTGCTTAACCGGCGCCGAAGCGCTGTATGCCGACATGGGCCATTTTGGCAAGAAGCCGATCCGCATTGCCTGGTTTGGTCTGGTTATGCCGTCGCTGGTGCTGAATTATTTTGGCCAGGGTGCGCTGGTGCTGTCGGACCCAGCAACGGCTGCCAATCCGTTTTTCAAGATGGCTCCCGAGTGGGCCCTGCTGCCGCTGGTGGTACTGGCCACGGCGGCGACCGTGATTGCTTCGCAGGCCCTGATAACGGGCGCCTATTCCGCGACCAAGCAAACCATCCAGTTGGGTTATTTGCCGCGCCTGAGCATTCTGCACACCTCGATCAAGGACACCGGCCAGATTTATGTGCCGGCGGTCAACTGGACATTGATGGCGGGTGTGGTGGCGGCCGTGGTGCTGTTCGGGTCGTCCGATGCACTGGCCACGGCCTACGGTATTTCGGTCAGCATGGTGATGATCATCACCACCATCATGACGTTCTTTGTGGTGCGCTACGGCTGGCACTATCCGCTGTGGCTGTGCATTGCCTCGACCGGTCTGTTCTTCGTGATTGACGCCGGTTTCTTCGCCTCCAACTCGCTCAAAATCGCGCAGGGCGGCTGGTTCCCGCTGGCCATGGCGGCGGCCTTGTATGTGGTGATGGCGACCTGGAAGGATGGTCGCGCCCTGATGAACCGCAAGTTGCTGGCAGAGGCGATTGAGCTGCCCAGTTTCCTGGAGTCGGTGTTTGTCAACCCGCCGGTGCGCGTGGATGGCACCGCCGTGTTCCTGACGGCAGAAGTCGGTACCGTACCTAATGCGTTGCTGCACAACCTGAAGCACAACAAGGTAATGCACAGCATCAACCTGTTTGTGACGGTGCGCAGCCATGAGGTGCCGTGGGTTGGCATGGACAAGCGGATCGAAGTCTCGTCGCTGGGGCACGACTGCTGGCAAGTGGTGATCAATTACGGGTTCAAGAATGATCCGGACGTGCCCAAGGCATTGCAACAGATCAAGGGTCGTGGTTGCGACGTCAATCCCATGACCACCAGTTATTTCCTGTCGCGTGACACCGTGGTGCCAACGCTTGGTGAAGGCATGGCGCCGTGGCGTGAAAAACTGTTTGCCCAGATGCACCACAACGCCAGTGCGGCCGCCGATTTCCTGAATTTGCCCAACAATGCCGTGGTGGAATTGGGTAGCAAGATTGAAATCTGACACCCGCCCCCTGTTTTTTGAACGGATGCTGTGAAACTGCTTTTTGTTGCCGACCCGCTGGAGTCCTTTGCGATTTACAAGGACAGTACCTTTGCCATGATGCGCGCTGCACAGCGGCGTGGGCACCGCGTTGCGGCCTGCGAAACCTGGCAACTGGGCTGGAACAGTTCTGATGCCCAGGTGCAGGCCAGCGTGCGCCACATTGCGCTGACGGGGGCCAGCGGTGCGGCCGGCGCAGCAGACGCGTGGTTCGTCCAGACGGCCCAGGAAACCCTGTCGCTGGCGCAGTTTGATGCCGTCGTGATGCGCAAAGACCCGCCGTTTGACAGCGAGTTTTTTTACGCCACACACTTGCTGGAGCAGGCCGAGCGCACAGGTGCCCGCGTGTTCAACCGGCCGCGCGCGTTGCGCGATCATCCGGAAAAACTGGCGATCATGGAGTTTCCCCAGTTCATCAGTCCGACCATCGTGACGCGCAGCGCACAGGACGTGCGCGCCTTTCATGCGGAACACCGCGACATTATTCTCAAGCCGCTCGACGGTATGGGCGGCGCCGGCATTTTCCGGGTGCGTGACGATGGCCTCAATCTGGGCGCCATTGTGGAGACGCTGAATCGGGACGGTGCGCAGACGCTGATGGTGCAGAAATTTTTACCGGCAATTGAGTACGGAGACAAACGCGTGTTGGTGATTGCGGGCGAGCCGGTGCCGTTTTGTCTGGCGCGCATTCCGCAAGGTGGTGAGGTGCGTGGCAACCTGGCCGCTGGCGGCAAGGGAGTGGCGCAAGCCGTGACCGAGGTGGAGCGGCGCATCGCCGAAGCCATTGGCCCGGTGCTGGCCGCGCGCGGCCTGTTGCTGGTGGGGCTGGATGTGATTGGGGACTGCCTGACCGAAATCAACGTCACCAGCCCGACCTGCTTTCAGGAAATCACGGACCAGACGGGGTACGACGTGGCCACGCGTTTCGTTGAAGCACTGGAAACGGCGGCTGGTTACGTCGCCTGATCGCTGATCGCTGATCACTGATCGGCGGTCTGGCGGTGCTTAGGTCAGATGAGCAGACTACCGTCTACAAAGGCGCGCAGTTCGCCTGGCGCCATGGCGATCCAGTTTTCATTGGTGGTCAACGGTTCGGTGACCACAATCGCCAATTGGTCGTCCGGTCCGTTCAGTTCGGACAGATCGACGCGCACGTCCTCGTCTTTGAGCTGCACTTCGTGGAACGGATATTTGCGCAGCACGTAGTGCAGCTTGGTGCTGGCATGGGCCCACAATGCTTCCCCGTTGCTGAGCAGGAAATTGAACGTGCCGTGACTGGCGATGCGGGGCACCAACTCGGCCAGGGTGTGGGTTAGTTCTTGCACTGTCGGCACGCTGGCGTGCGACTTGTTAAGCTCTTGCATCAGCCAGCAGAATGCCAGTTCGCTGTCGGTGCTGCCCACCGGGCGAAAGGTGCCGTGCAGTGCAGGCTGGTAGTTTTTGAGGTCGCCGTTGTGGGCAAAAAACCAGTAGCGCCCCCACAGCTCGCGCACGAAAGGGTGGCAATTCTCCAGCGTGACCGCCCCCACCGTGGCTTTGCGCACATGCGCGACCACGTTGTGGCTTTTGATTGGGTAGGTGCGCAGCATGTTCGCAATGACGGAGGTGGCGGCACTCTCCTTGTCAACAAAGTGGCGCGCGGCCCGACCGGCGCGTTCGCCGTCGCTTTCAAAAAAAGCAATACCCCAGCCATCGGAGTGGTGGTCTGTGCAGCCGCCGCGCTGCGAGAAACCGGTGAAGCTGAGTGTCAGACTCGCCGGCAAGCGACTGTTCATTCCGAGCAATTGGCACATGAAAACAGTTTACATTGATTTGATAGTCTGACCGCTGCCGTGTCTTGTGGTGTGCAAGTCCGGTGCTGTAAATCGGACGAAATGGGCGATTGCGCCACAATCGCGGTTTAGACTGGACTCCCGGTTGATCGATGGTGTTAAAGACGCTGGCGGTGCGCCGTTGGTGGCACCGTGTTTCCACGGGTCGTATTCGCAGACCGTATTCGTATAAAGTTTTCGCATGAAGTTTTTGTTCATGGAGCGCGACGCTGCATTGCCGGCCACCCTGCGCTGGTGGTTGTTGGGACTGTTTGTCTTGCACTGGATGCTGGGGGCCTCGCTCGGACTGTCGGTGGACGAGGCCCATTACGCTTTGTACGCGGCGCATCCGGCGCTCAGCTATTTCGACCATCCACCGCTGGTAGGCTGGATTCAGTGGCCGCTGGTGGCACTGCACGCACCCACTGCGGTGCTGCGCGTGCTGCCGGGGTTGCTCTGGTTGGGTACGGTGGTGCAGGTGTACCGGGTCACGCTGTTGCTGGCGGCGTGGTGTTCGCCTCAGGTGTCGGCGGCGCAGGCGGGTTCCTGGGCCGTGTGGGCGTTGTTGCTGGCGCCTTTGATGCACGTGCTGGGCATCGGACTGTTGCCGGATACGCTGCTGATGCTGTTGTCCGTGACGCTGATGCGCCACACCCTGGTGCTGATGCAGGCGCAGCTCCAGGTGCCGGACCGTTGGCGGCCTTGGTTGTGGCTGGGGTGTCTGCTCGGTCTGGCAGGTTTGAGCAAGTACACCGCAATTTTTAGCGCACTGGCTGTGGCGGTGTGTCTGCTGGGTGTGCATGGTGTTGCCCTGCTGGGCCGCGCACGGTTGTGGCTGGCGTTGTTGCTTGCCGTGGCGCTGGTGAGTCCGGTGCTGGTGTGGAATGCGCAGAACCATTGGGTGTCGTTTCTTTATCAGGCCAACCATGGGGCTGGCGGCCCGTGGCAGGTGCAGGCGGTGTTGCGTTTCCTGTTGTTGCAAGTGCTGGCATATGGTGCGCTGATTTTCTGGGGGCTGGTTGGTGTGTGGCGCGTGCCGTCGCCATGGCGCTGGAGTGCTGCTTTTTTCGTGATTCCGTTCACCCTATTGGCCTACATGGCGGGAGGTGGGTCTAGCTTGCCGCATTGGACCGCTCCGGCCTGGGTCACGCTGGCACCATTCGCCGGCTTGGCGCTGGCGTCGTTGCGCGCGCGCTGGTGGCTGCGTGGGGTGGCGCTGGTGCAACTGTTGGCATGCGTGGCTTTGCCGCTGTTGCTGGTGAGTGCGGGCATGCCTTTCATGGATGGCAAGGTGGCCAGCGTGCAATCGAGTGACCCACCAAATCCGTTTGCGGATTTGCATGGATGGGACGACGCAGGCGCGCGCGCGCGGGTGTTGGCGCAGCGCTATGGCGTGGACGCCGTGGCGGTGCAGAACTGGACCCTGGCCAGTCGCATGGGCTGGTACGCGCTGCCGCTCAAGGTGCATGTGCTGGAAGACCGCTTTGACCAGTTTGATTTGTGGGATGGCAAGTTGCCGGTCGGGGGCAAGGCCCTGCTGGTGGACTGGTCGCAATTGCCCTACGTCACCCCGCTGGGTGCGCACGGGTTCGCGCGGTGTGATGCCGTGGACCGATTGCCGGTGCGCCGGTTTGGCTATCTGGTGGCCACTTTCGATTTTTACGTCTGTACCGGCTGGTCCGGGCACCCGCAACCCGTGTTGAAGCCGGCCTCGGCTGAGCTGCCCTGATGGCGCCCGCATCCGATACCGGCGCAGTCTCGTTGCGGCTCTGGCTGGCGCCGCTGTTGTTGTTGATGCTGGCGGCGCCGCTGTGGATGCACTGGTGGGAGCCACAGATGTTTATCCGCATCAATGGCTGGAGTCGGTTCGTGCCCGCACCGGTGTGGACCGGATTGTCGCTGCTGGGCAATGGCTGGGGCGTGTTGGTGGTGACGGCGCCGCTGCTGTTGCTGGCACCGCGTCAGATGTGGGCCTGGCTGTGCGCGGCACCCTTTGCGGCGGTGTTTGCGCGGCTGGGTAAGGGCTTTATTGTCAGCCCGCGTCCTGCGGCTGAAATCGACAACACGCAGATTCATATTGTGGGCGACGTGCTGCGCACGGTGTCGATGCCGTCCGGGCACACCACCACGGCGTTTGCAGTGGCCACGGCTCTGGTGCTTTCGTTGCCGCCAGCACAACGCCGACGTGCCGGATGGTTGGTGGGGCTGGCCCTGGCCACTGGGTTGTCGCGCATTGCGGTTGGCGCGCATTGGCCGGGCGATGTGGCGGTTGGCATGGCCTTGGGCTGGTGGTCCGGCTTGCTGGGTAACCGGGTGCTGGCGTACGTTCCCCAGGCCTGGTCGGATAGCAGTCACTGGGCTTTGCGCTGTGTGGCCGTGCTGGTGGCCGCCGCTGTGTTTGTGCTGTGTACCGATGCCCTTGATTTCGCCGAGAATCAGCCGCTACAGTGGGTGCTGGCGGCGCTGGCGGCCTGTGTGCTGGTGCTTTTTGTGGTGCGCAGCGTGTGCGACCGCAGCGGGCCGGGCAGTACGCCAGGGGCTTGAATGCTCAGACGGTGAGCGGGTCTTCCTGCATTGCTTCCAGTTGTTCTTCGAGTATTTGAACCTGGCCGTGCCAGTAGTCGCTGCTGCCGAACCACGGGAAATTAACGGGGAACGTCTGGTCGGACCAGCGCCGCGCCAGCCAGGCGCTGTAGTGGATCAGGCGCAGGGTACGCAGTGGCTCGATCAGGGCCAGCTCGCTGCGGTCAAATTCGCGGAATTGCTCGTAGCCGTCAACCAGCGCACCCAGTTGACGTGTGCGTTGCTGGCGGTCGCCACTGAGCAGCATCCAGAAGTCCTGGACGGACGGCCCCATGCGGGCGTCATCCAGATCGACGAAATGGGGGCCAGGACCGGCACTGGCGGCGACGTCGGTGGGTGTCCACAGGATGTTGCCGGGGTGGCAGTCGCCGTGCAGACGCAGCATGCGGGTGTCGCTCTGACGGACTGAGTTAAGCGCGGGGTATTTGCCAATGGCTTCCAGCGCCGCTTGTGCTGTGTCGAACCAGGCTGATTGCACGTCGAGCGGTATTTGTTCCTGCTGGCGCAACCAGGTGACTGGCTCGGTGCCAAAATTGTTCAGGTTCAGTGCTGGGCGCGTGGCGAACGGCTGGCGCGCGCCCACGCTGTGGATACGCGCCAAAAAGCGTCCGATCCATTCAAGCACTTCGCCGTCGTCGAGTTCGGGCGGGCGGCCACCACGGCGCGGGCTGACGCTAAAGGCAAAGTCGCCAAAGTGGTGCAGTGTGGTGCCGTTCAGCACCAGCGCGCCGACGACCGGGATTTCTGCTGCCATGAGTTCGGACGCAAATTGGTGTTCTTCCAGAATCTGCGCGTCGGACCAACGACCCGGTCGATAGAACTTGGCAACCACCATGCTGGCGTCTTCGAGCACGACCTGATAGACGCGGTTTTCGTAGGAGGACAGCGCGGTTAGACGACCGTCGCCGCGCAGGCCTACGCTGTCCAGTGCGTCGAGCACCAGGTCGGGAGTGAGTGTGGCAAAGGCGTGGGTCATGGGCTTTGGATGGGGGTTCGACTTTAGCAGTTGTCGGCCGTTGCCGCTAAACAAACGCGGACTGCCAAAAACCTGCTCTATAGTTGATTGATCCCGAGTTCCCGAGACCTTGAAAGCCCCTCACCATGTCGACCCTCACTTCGAATCTTGCAAACGCCCAGAGCATTTGGCGCGCACCGCGCGTGACGTTGCGGTTTTGGCCCGTGTTTTTGCGCAATCTGCTGGTCTGGCGCAAGCTGGCGATTCCCAGTCTGGTGGGCAATATTGCCGAGCCCCTGATGTGGCTGGTAGCCTTTGGGTACGGCATGGGCGCGTTGGTCGGGCGGGTGACGGTGGACGGTACTCCGGTGCCTTATATTTTGTTCTTGGCCAGTGGGTCCATTTGTATGAGCGCCATGCAGGCAGCGTCGTTTGAGGCTTTGTATTCGGCTTTTTCCCGCATGCATGTGCAAAAGACCTGGGATGGAATCCTCAACGCGCCGGTGAGTCTGGATGACATTGTGTTTGCGGAAATGCTGTGGGCGGCGTTCAAGGCCTTGTTCACTATCACCACTATTTTGTGCGTGATGCTGGCGCTGGGCATATCGCACAGCCCCAAACTGCTGATGGCGTGGCCGATTTTGTTTGGGGTGGGTATTACTTTTAGTTCTATGGCGCTGGTGTTCAACGCCATGGCCAAGGGCTATGACTTCTTCACCTACTACTTCACGCTGCTGCTAACACCCATGATGTTTCTGAGCGGCATCTTTTTTCCACTGACCCAGTTGCCCGCTCCGGTGCGCCTGATAGCGGGCGTCTTGCCGTTGTCCAATGCGGTGGCGCTGGTGCGTCCCTTGTTCATGGATCAATGGCCGCAGGATGTGGTGCTCCATTTGCTGGTGCTGGCGGCCTATGCAGGCGTTTCGTTCTGGCTCGCGCTGGCTTTAACGCGCAAGCGCTTTCGCCTGTAGCGACGCGCGCCACGGCGGCAACGGTTCACTTCAGACATTTGACAATTCCACAAAGCGTGCCGATCGATAGGCTGCGAGGCGCTTCGCAGGCTATTTGCAACCAGCCCTCAACCATTTTGTAGCGCATACGTATTCGCATTCGTATGCGTATGCGTCATTGAAGGGTAGTCGTTCCGAATGGCTGTGTCGCACTTTCTACCGCTTTCAGGAGTTGTGAACGATGGATACACCACGCAATGGTGGGCGCAGGCAAGCCCCGCCCGAAAACAGACTGGGCGCTGCGCCGGACACAAGCAGGGAGGGCAGCCGTGCCTGGCTGGAGGACCAACGGACGCACGCGTTGAACGTTAGAGCGGTATTGCTACAGGGCAATACGGAGCTGTATGCGCAAATTTCGGAGCTGCTGGCCATTGCGCAAAATGCGCGGGCAACGCGTGCGACACAACGGATTGCCCAACGCTATGTTGATCAATGTCGCAACATACTGCCCCATTGGCGTCGCGAGATGGCGGATGTTGACCAATTGCTGCAACACATCGCGAATGCGTCGAGCCAAATGGAAGTCGTCGACCCGGCGCAGTACAGACAGTTTGTCAGCGGCATTGTGTCGAGCGCAGCACAGCTGGATCAAGCGGTGGGCGAGTTAAGCCGCTGGGATATGGGGACGCAGCATGGCAGCTTTCTGGTGCGTATTCGCACGCTCTATCCCTACCTGACCAGGACGGTGGCGGGTGACGCACCACCCGCTTACCACCACGTGGTGGCGGTGCCTGACGGACCGCCGCCGCCCTACGACGCCAGTGCTGTGGTGGACTGCACACCACCCACCTACGCGCAGGCGATGGCTTCGCCGCAGCAAGTACACCCGGAGTTGCCGCCGACCTGTCCATTGCCGGTGCGCAGTGCGGGGCGGGATTTTCAGCGGTTCCGGCAGGTATTGCGACCCGATGTGCAACGGCGCAACATGGTCGCGGCGATAGAGCGCAGGCGGGCAGAGTGCCATGCTGCCAGAACAGACCTTCAAGACGCGGTGCGCACCCTGAGCCAGCAGGTGACCGCGCTGAACCAACTGCTGGATGCGCCAGGGGGCGCGAATGACGTGCGCCGGGCCGTGATTAACCATCGACTGGAAAGCGTGGTGGCCCTTGAGACCATGAACAACTTGGAGCGCCAGCTGGGGCAGATCGAGGTGCAGATTGACGAGACACAGTCGGCCATGCACGGCGCCAGCGCTTCGGTGGCCGATGCGCATACCGATGCACAGATGAACGCCATGCGGGACCAGATAGAAGCGGTGGGTGCGCAACTGGAACAGTTGCCGGTGGCCGATGTGGTGACCGATAACGCGCGATTTCTGGCGCAACAGGCGCATGTCGCTGTCGGCTCCAGTGCCCGTCCTGCGGGGGCGCATAGCGACTGCGACCCGCGTCCGCCGGGTGCAGCCGGGGGCGGTTTTTTTGGCGGTGCTATGGCGGTCAGTGTGAATCCGACCGGAGACTTTCAAAATGCCCAGGAGGCCTACGATGGCACGTGGGAAGCGCAAGCGCGTCTTTTCCAGTTTGGCACGCCCATTGCTCAGAACCGCAACCATCGCAGGCACAACTTTGCGGATGGCAGTTACGCGGAAATTCAAGCGCACCGGCCGATGCCGCAAAGCAGCAATTGGCGCCATGGTGTCATCACCGCTGCGGTGACCATTGTGGGGACGGTCGGTATCGCGCTGGCTTGTATTCCCGCGTTACCGGCGGCGCTTGTTGCGCTCGTTGCTGGTGTTGGTGGCATGGGCGCTTCGACGATTGG
>Ga0316223_1000733_pt1 | contig 36663 bp, 59 predicted proteins | sample TBH18009metaG_FD_206007 | JGI IMG/M metagenome (GOLD analysis project Ga0316223, IMG submission 206007) | Freshwater microbial communities from Trout Bog Lake, Wisconsin, USA - TBH18009 | ecosystem: Environmental > Aquatic > Freshwater > Lake > Hypolimnion/Profundal zone | place: USA: Wisconsin...
ACTGAGGAGTATGAGATTACTCCTGCGGTAAAGGATGAAAATGGTAATGTAACCACACCTGCGGTAATGGGAACAAGAACAGTACCTGTGTATCAGCAAATGGATAATTCTGGTGCAGTACCTTATTTGGTTGCCGCCATAAAAGAACTATCAGCAAAAGTAACAGCTCTAGAAGCAAAGGTAGGAATATGAACACACTAATCACAACCCTAAAATCAAAACAAGTCATATGGGCAATAGTTATTGCTATCCTATCGGTTTTACAAGGCTATTTGTTTGAGCTACAACTGACCCCAGTTCACCAAATGATTGCGGGAGTTGTTATTTCTGTGATAGTTGTTTTGTTAAGGGTAATTGAAACCCCAAGTACATAAAGTGTAGTAAACTTAGTATTGGCAATGTTGCCTGTTTTTTGGAGATTTAGATGTTTAGTTTCAAACACGCACCAGAAGAAGTTCATGCCCTGATTCAGGGATTAGAGCTTAAGATTAAGAGCTTACAAGACTTACTTAACCGTATTGTTGCGGAAGCAAATACGCAAGCACAACAGCAAGCACCCGTACAACAACCTGTTGAGCAAGTTGAAGAAGTAAACCAAGCTACTAATTGATATGTAATATAGATTGTTTAAAGGTTAACTATGGCTGATGGATATGTACCGTTAAGATTACCATTTGCGAACATGTCGTTTTGCCCAGATGTTCCAAGTAATGCACTTGCGCCAAATGAATATAACAACGGTTACAACATTGAAACAGATGTTAGAGGCATAAAAAAAGTTGACGGCGAACAATCTATATTAAGTGCAATAACCGGCAATGTAATATTCATTATTGGAGGATTTAGAAACTCTTCAGTATGGTGTTACATTGTCGCAACAACCGCAGGATCTTGGTATTTAGTAGAAACATCTGGGATAAGTAATATTACCCCTACGGCATCTGCTTATTCAGGTGCATATACTGCAAATACAATTATTACAGGTTCATGGGTTGGTCAAGTGTTTTTCTTAAATGATGACATAAACCCGCCAATGTACTTTACTCAAACATCCAATGTTATTGGTTTGTTTGATAGTCCAGACCCAGTAACCTCACAAACTTATGTTTGGAATTATGAAAGTACTATTACTCCTGCCGTTACAAAAGTAACAGCCGGTTTTGTGCGTAATTTCTGTTCTCCAAACGTAGGCAACATATTAATAGCCGGAAATCTGATTAAAACCATTGGTGGGGTTAACTATCAATACCCAACAACGGTAAGGTGGTCGCAATCATTTGCCAATACTGGCGTACCCGCAACATGGACCCCAACTATTACCAACGTGGCTAACGAGCAAGAAGTTCCATTGCGTGGGCCTATTGTTGATGGATTTTTCTTGAGCGGTAATTTCTACGTTTGTAGTTATTGGGATACGGTTATATTTTCTCCAATTTCCTATCAAACCTATGCCGCTCCTATATTTGGCATATCTTTGTTTAAACAAGGTAGAGGTTTATTAAACGTAAACTGTTGGGATAATGCTGACGATATTGTTTATGGGGTTGATTCCAGGGACATATGGGCTTTTGATGGAACTAACTTTACAAACCTTGGAAATCAAAGGATAAAAAATTATTTTTACGAGAATTTGAACTCAAATTATACAAATAGGGTACATCTTGTAAATAATACGCACAAATACCAAATTGAGATTTACTATCCTTCATTAAATTCGACAGGATATTGTGACCAAATGATTTCATATCGTTATGACTTAAAGATATGGAATCCACCCAAAACCATTAATAATTCTGCAATGGCAATTGAATCTCCTGTATATACATCAGGTTCATTTAACCTATCTAGCAGAACAACTGTATACGCACCCAATACAGGCTCAGGAAGCTGTACATTGGTTCAGACAGGCCAAGGTACATCTTTTTCTGGGAACGCCATATCAACCCTATTTGAGCGTGACAATATGACTTTATTGGATGAGCAAGGCCAACCAATTACATATCCGCACAAGTTGTACGTCCATAGATTATTCCCCGAGGTTACGACCACAACGCCAAGCGTTAATCCTCAAATAACAATTACCCTGGGTGGGGCTAGTTCTGTTGGACAACCGCCATTCTTTGGAGATCCAGAGGTGGTTAACATAGTAACAAGCAATCCTTGGGTTACAACCACGCAAAATGACGTTAGAACGGTTGCACTAAAAATATCTTCTACTGATACAAATAGTACATGGAATATAAGTGCAATGACATTCCTATCGACAATTGTTGAGGATTCATTCTAATGGCTTATTTTATTAACCCCGATGCATCCACAAATGACATAACAAGCGCAATCAATTACGCATTAGCTAACCTTGGTGGTAGTGTTTCTTCAAATCTTGCTACTGGCAAAATCGTATCAGGAGGAACAACAATTGGCTATTTATATCAATACATGGATGTTGCGTTTGCATTGTCATATGATGGCAGTACAGGATTCAGCAATACTTCTTATACAAATGCTACTTATTTTGGATTAAGAAATACAACATCAACAACAGTTAGTAGTAATCCAACTGATTATGTTTGGTATCAAGTATCAGGTTCAGGGTTTGGAACTACTAATTACCTTTGGTATAACGTAACTGGCGGTAGAAATATTCAATTTGTTGTACAACCAACGGCTCCTGCGGGATATTATGTTCAATGGACCAATGATCCAATAAATTTAGATATTGTTACGTCTACTATTGGCGTAAAGAATAATATTCTGATAATTTATCAATGGACGAATGGAACAGTCCCTGCTAGGCCAACAATAACATCTACATATACTTGGGCCACAAATACATTTACTCCAGTACCTACGGGTTGGTATTCAAGCTTACCCAGTAATACAACTCCTGGGAATGTATTGTTTGAAATACAAATACCTTTGTCTGTAAACGGAGCTGTATTAACAAGTTTATTAGATTGGACAAATACTAGTTATCCAATAATTGCAACATCTGCAAATGGTATAACAGGAGTAACAGGCACTAGAACTGCCGTTATTACAATGTACCAATGGGCTGTAAGTCCTCCTACTTTATTTCCCACAGGAACATCTACTTATACTTGGGCAACAGGAGTTTATACTGCGGCAACAAATCCAAATGGATGGACAATAATACCCGGAACATCTATTGCTGGTGATATTCTTTACGCTTGCGATGCTATATTTTCAGACAATACAACATCATCTACATCAACAATTACTTGGTCAACCTCATCTGCTTATGCCATAGGAGCATCAGGAGTTAATGGTCAAAGGACTGCTGTTGCTCAACTTTACCAATGGTCAGTAACTGCTCCATCAAGTTACCCATCTGGTACGGTTATATATACATGGGCCACAGGAACATTTACTTTTTCAGGAAGTTTAAATGGTTGGAGCATTACTCCTCCAGCGCCTGTACCGGGAGATATTCTGTATGCGATTGATCAAATCATTACTGATTCAGCCACATCTGCAACAACAACAGTTACTTGGGGAAGTACAACTGAATATGCAATCGGTCTTGCAGGCACTAATGGATCTGCCGGATCCAATGGATTAAGTGCTTTATATGGTTATTTAGTCCAAAATCAAACTTTAGCCGCTCCTTCATTTACAACACCAACAACTGGAGCTTCTTTGCCTGCGGGATGGTCAGCCACTCCTCCAACAGTTTCTGTTGGTTATACGTTTTGGTATATATTTGGTCAATATAACTCAAGCCCAATAACTATTAATGGCATAGCTCCTAATACTACTGCATGGACAGGACCTACTGCGGCATCTGTTTTTGAAGATATTGTTTCTGACAATTGGTCTGTTGGAGGAGTTCCTTATGTCACACCTACTTATGGCAACCCATCAACATATAGTTCAACCGGTTATTACATTTCAAGAAATACTGGTGATTGTTATTTCAATAATGGCATTTTTAGAGGTGACATTACCGGAGCCTCTGGAACATTTTCGGGATCTGTAAATGTTGGATCAAGCCCTCCAGTATTATCAGGCCACACAATTACGTCTGGATCAGGTGCGGCAATCTCATCATCAGGAACGCTTGCATTAGGTAACTCAACTAATAGTTTTGTATTTGACGGAACTAATGCTTATTTTTCTGGGGGCGGCACTTTCAGCGGAGCTTTATCTGCCGCTTCAGGAACTTTTGCTGGTAGTTTGTCATCTGCAACAGGTTCATTTACTGGCAGTTTGTCTATTGGTACAAGCCCTCCTGTACTTTCTGGTCACACAATTACATCAGGATCTGGAGTATCAATAACATCTTCAGGAGTTCTTGCGTTAGGAAACTCTTCAAATAGTTTTGTATTTGATGGGACCAATGCTTATTTTAGTGGTGGCGGAAGTTTTAGTGGGTCATTATCTGCGGCTACGGGTTCTTTTGCCGGTAGTTTATCAATTGGCTCATCTCCTCCTGTTATTTCAGGAACCACTATTTCATCTGGATCTGGATTGCTTGCGACTACCTCTGGATCTGGAACTTTTGCAGTAGGCAATGCTACTCAAAACCTTGTATTCAATAGTAGTGGTGTATATATAAATGGAGGCCAATTAAGTATAACTAATGGTAGTACACCTCCTTCTTTATCTGGTCATACTATGTCTGGTGCAGGAGTTTTGCTAACTTCATCAGGTACTTTTGCTGTTGGTAACTCTACTAATAATTTTGTTTTTGATGGATCAAATGCTTATTTTACGGGTGGGGGAACATTTAGTGGTGCTTTGTCTGCCGCAACAGGATCGTTTGCGGGAAGCTTAAGTGCCGCAACAGGATCGTTTACAGGTACTGTACAAGTAGGTTCAAGCCCCGCAATTAGTGGAACCACTATGACTGGTTCTGGAGCTTTAATAAACTCAAGTGGAACATTTGCATTAGGTAGCTCTACTGCCAACATAGTTAATAACGGTTCTAGTATTTATTTAAATGGATTTGCTCAGGGCACAGGATCAATTAGCTCTACAGTTACTGTTAATAGTTCTAGCGATACTATAGTAATGCCGTTGTCAGGCTCTTCATTTACTACTACAAGGCCTGCAAATACGATCATAAGTTCTAGTGGATACATTAGAGTTCAAGGTTCGTGGACAACGGGAACAACTCCTTTATATGGAAAGTTTTTGATGCAATTTAAATTATTAAATTCATCTTCAGTTAATATTAAAAATTTATACGTTCAATTTGGAACTCCATGCTATGTAACTAGCGGAACTTCTCCTTATGTAGTAGAAGTTTGGATTAATTACAACGTATCTGCATTAATTACAAATTTAGCGGCAGATACTTATTCTTTTAATTTAGATGGTACAAACTTTTATGCTAACGCACAATGGTATTCAGGTGGATCATTATTGAGTACTGTAACAACAGGTCCAGTAGTATTGCAATCTTCTTCATATTGGTATCAAGTAGGTTAATTAAATATAAAGGTTAATTATGGGCGCACCCGCATTCAATGGACTTGCTACTGGTAAAGGGCAACCACAAAACAACGTAAACCAAAGCTATGGTGGCGATGCCATGCAAGGCATGGGTTATCAACAACAGAATGCTGACTCAAGCTATAACGCTCCAGGCGGCCCAGGTTACATGGCTAACCCTGAAACAAATGGAAGTCAAGGCATAGCACCCTATAACCCTGGTATTCAACAACAGCCTTTAGGCGGTGGTTTACCAGAAATTAATAACCCTTTTGGTTCAAGTTCGGCTTATAACCAGCCAATGGAGTCTTATGCAGGGACCGCACCACAAAATACAGGCATTGTTGGGTCTTTAGCACCTGGTCAAAATGGTGGTCAACAGGGTATGCCAAGAGGCAAGGACGGACAAGGTTATACGCCTAGCAGTTTAGGTGTTGTAACAAACCCAATAAACTCTGGACAGCCTATAATGGGGCAACCTAACCAATACATGAACACAGTTCAAGGCGGTGGTAAATCTGGCGGAGGAGGATCTTCTCAGCAGATTGGTGGAAACGGCGGAAAAGGAGGCCAACCATCTGCCTCGCAGAACTCAAGTTCAGGTAAGCATTAGGAGATAAAATTATGGGCGGAGGAAAATCATCAGGTAATCAGTCAACGCAAGCTGTCTTAACTCCTGAGCAAATACAAACTATTAACTTACAGAACCAGTTTCTGCAAAGTTATTTGCCCACGCTTACAGGCGTAACTCAGGGTGCAAATCAAGTTTATCAAAACCAAGCGGGTGGCGTTAATAATGCCGCATCTAATGCCGCTAATACAGCTACAAATGTAGCAAATACTCAAGCGGGTGTTGGTGCAGGCGCATTACAAAGTGGTACATCGGGTTTGCAAAATGCCTCTAATGCCGCTAATTCTGGTGGTCAACTTATGACTGGCAAAGGAGGTGGTGGCGCTTCTAATCTTGCAAATAATCAAGTTAATCAAGGTGGTTCTTTATTAAACCAAGGTGCAGGCGGAGCAAGTAATTTAGGCCAATACCAAGGTTCTGCTGGAGCAGGATTACTTAACCAAAATTCTCAAGCGCAAAATGCATTAGGTTACCAACAACAAGGGCAGGCTAGTAATTTATTAAATCAAGGAAGTCGAGGAAGTTCGTCTTTAGCAAATGCCCAAGGAACTCAAGGATTAAATTTAATAGGTGGCGGTGCTTCTAATGCAATGCAATTGGCTAATGCACAAGGCGCACAGGGCTTACAAAATTCAAGCCTTGGATCATCTGCGCTTAGTTCTTTATTTAGTCCACAGTATGAGCAATCGCAAATAGCGGGAGTATTAGCCCCAGCACAACAAGCGGCGCAAAGAGCAAACGTAGCGCAAGAAGCGGCATTTGCAGGAGCTGGTCAATTAGGCTCTGCTAGAGATGCTTTGGCGGCCCAACAAACACAAAACATTAATCAACAAACGCTTGGTTCACTTGCGGCTCAAACACAAGCAGGAATACAACAACAACAAGCACAAGCGGCAAATTCATTATTAACTGGTGGTTTACAAGGCTTGAATCAAGCGGGTTCAAATTATGCAAATTTGCAACAAACCGGAGCAACACTTTCTGGGCAAGCGGGTCAAAACTATGGAAACTTGTTAAATTCAGGTGGAACGCTTTCTGGTCAGGCTGGTCAAAATTATGGTAATTTAGTAAACGCAGGAAACACAACACAAGGTTTAGCAAATCAAAATTATGGTAATTTATTGAACGCAGGAAATACTGCACAAGGACAAGCGGGTCAAAATTACGGAAACATATTAAATGCTGGTACATCCCAACAAGGCCAAGCAATAACTGGTTACGGTGGTTTATCAGGTACAGGTACTGCTAACTTACAAAATGCTCCTGGTACTGCGGGTACTGCTATTAATTATCAATCTGCACCTTTGTCTAACTATGCACAATATGCAAGTTTGTTATTTGGTGCTCCTCAACAAACTCCAAACTACGCCGGTACTCAAGGTCAAACTTCTACTGGGTCTTCTAAAGGCCTTGGTATAGGGGGAGGTTAATCATGAACTTTTTACCTGCAATACCGCAAATGACTCAACAAAACCAAGGTAGTGGTTTTGGAAATTGGCAACAATATGCTGGATATGGGAAAAACAATCCATTTGGCGGGTCTGGAGGAATTGTTCCTCCATCTATTCACGGAATAAGCCCTGGTGAAAAACCTAAATCTTTTTCTGATGCTTTAAACAAAGCCGCATCTAATGTTGGAAATTCTATAAATAATTCAATTAATGGAATTTCTTCAAGAATTTCTGGAGCTTATAACAATGCTTCTCAAGGAAATATGTATCAAGCATTGCAATCTTTAAATAGCAATACTCAAGCAAATTCTAATAACGGAATTTCTGATGATGTTATAGGTAATGCAAGTGGTATGGATTTAATAGATAAAAGGTAAATGTATGCCCATAGAACCTCCAGTAATGAATCCTGTTGCTCCTAATTTGGGTCCAGACACAACAAAATTAAACCCTGAAAATAAAGAAGTAACTACTAATATTCCTGCATCTGAACATCCAGGCAATATTTTAATGTCTCAAGCGGTATCTCCATTAAATGATACTAATGGACAAACTGTTCCTGAAAAATTAGTTAACAAAGTAATACCTGCAATTAAATCTAACAACCAAAAAGATCTTGCAGAAATTATTACTCAACATAATAAAGAAACAGAAAACCATCATATTAACGAAAAGACCAATTGGGAAGGTGTTATTATGAGTTTGCTAGGTGGTCCAAATTCTTCTATTGGACAAGCCTGGAGATATTTCAATGGTGGTCCCAAATATGATGAATTGGCAGTTGATCCAAATAATAAAAAATATGCAGTAACTTACAACATGAATGGCAAAGTTGGTCAAGCATATGAATATGATCCAACAAAAGAAAATGGAAGGGGTAGACAGTTAACTTTACAAGAATACAATACCATTCCATTAATTACAAATAAAGACTCTTTGGATTCAATGACTTCTCAATGGAAGGGTCAATCTTATTTTGCTGATAAAAAGAACATTACTAATAGTGATTTAATTTTAGGTACTCAAAAAGATGCTTACGCAGCAAAAAGTTTAGCAAACAATAGTATTTCTTCTAATCAAGAATATAGAGATTTACTTTCAAAAACTGTTTTAAGAAGACCAGTTTTTGATGCAACTGGAAAACCAGTTATTGATCCTAAAACAGGACAACAACTTGTAAAAAATATTCCTGTTGGCGATTTTATAAATTCTTTAAGTCCTCAAGAAAAAGCAGATCTTGCAACATATAAATCTAGATTATTTCAACAAGGACAAACTGCTGGAAGTAGTGCTTCAGGTGGTGTAAATGTTAATGCAAATACGAATCAACAAGGTACTAATGGTGCTACTGTTGGCGGTGGATTAAGTGGAACGGGAGTTTCTCCATTAGGTGTAAGTGGTGGCTTATCTGAATCACAAACGCAAGGAACAAATGCAGGTGCATCTGGCAGAATAGAAAACGCAAATACATCTGGTACAAGCGCATCAGCACAATCTACAACTGATCCTAGAGCTTTAATGATGGGTATGTTGCTAAAAGCAACAGGAAATGATACTCAAGCAACAAATAATTTGATGCGAATAATGTATTTGCATAACCAATTGCTTGATTTGGATAATAAAACACCTGAAAATTTTAGAAATATTCCAGGGTTTAATAGAGTTGCTCCTGATGATATATTCACATCTGGGCATAATAATTTAATACAAAACTCTATAGCAAGAGAAGAAAATGCTCATCACGCATTAGGTTACGCAAACAGAGTTTATGTTGCTGCAAAAACAAATCCCGACAATATTGCAAATCTTGACTTAAATCAAGTGCAACAAGATTACCAAAATTCTAAAATGTTTAAAGCAATACGAGATACTTATGATTATCTAAAAAGGGATTCTCAAGGTGAAAAAATGCCTAAAATTCCAGAAGGAACTTTAAGAGTAAATCCAAGAACTCACAGATTAGAAAGATTAATTAATGGTGTTTGGGGAGAAGAAAAATGACAATTTCATCTGTAAATACAGACCCCGCAGCTTCAGATATGGCGGTTCCAAGATTTATTGCATCAGATATTCAACAATCAGAACCACAAGCAAATGGCTTGATTCCTACACAAACACAAATGTCTGGAATTAAACCTCCAGCTATTAAACAACCTGCAACAGGTGCTGTTATTCCTTCCGCAAATCAAGTTTCAAATCTTACTGGCATAGTTGGTAATGCTGCAAAAACTATGATTTCTAATGTTCCTGCACCGAATCCTCCATCTTCTGCCAAAAAACTTGATCAAGAATTAATGGAAGCAGGTACTGATTTAGTTAGCAATCATCCTTTTTTGGTTTATTCTGCTTTAGGTGGAATTGCAGCAGGAGCAGGTAAGGTTGCTTATGATAAACATATTCATCCTTGGTTTAAAGAAAATAAAGAAAGTGTTATTGAAAACAGAAAAGAACCTGTTTTAGAAGTTGAAAAACCAACTATTGAAAAACCTGAAGCAGTTTTAAAAGAAAAAGAAAAAACTCTTTCAGAACTTGCTGACAAAATGCCAGTAAACAATGAACAATTGAAAACTGGTCAAGATATATTAAATCTTACTAATCAACCGAATCCATCTGTTTCTAATAATCCTGTGGAAAGTGGTGATAATGCAAATCCTTTAAAAGACCCAGGTGCAGATTCAGGAAAATCACAATTAGAAACAACTCAAGAATCTACAAATCAAGAACAACCTAAAGTTAAACCTGCTACCGGAGAAAAAGAAGCAGCATTTTCTGATGAAACAAATGCGACAAAAGAGTCAGGTAGTTTAACTAATTCCGCCGAAAATCCTTCTCAGGGTGGAGTTGAGCAAATAAAAACTCAACCAACTCCTGAAAAAGAAGTTAAAGGTGCGGCAATTCCTAGAAGAACAAAAGCCGAAGCTCAGGTTTTAAAAGAAGAAGAACCTTACAATAAATATTACAACCAAATAGCTAATAGATTGGCGGGAACAGAAAACTTAAAAGAACATCCACACATTACCGAACAATTTGATAAAGCATGGGAAGATGTTTTTCATAATGTATTAGGCGGTAAGATGGCTAAATCCCAAGGAGGAGCGCCTGCAAAAATACATGAAATAGAAGCTCATATCAATGCAAATCCAGAAAAATATCCTGATTTGGTTAAGTATATGTCTGAAGCAAAACAATATGCTAAAGGAAATATAAATCCAAAAGAAAGTGGTTTTTCTCATATTGGGGCTATGCTTGGAATGCTTGGTGCTGGTGGCCTTGGTGCTTATATGCTTCATAGATACGGCACGCCCTATGAAGAATCTATGAAAAAAGCTAATGAAGCTATGGGTGAAGTAACTGGAACACAAGATTTAGGAAGAGCCAATAAAGCTGAAGAACTAAGTCCTGCCATGAGATCATTGTTCATTAAAGCAAGTAATCCGGTTTATCGTAACGAAATAAATCAACAACTTGCAACAGAAAAGAATCCTGAAAGAATTAAAGAACTTAAGCGAGAGCTAGAAAAGGCTAAATAACATGGAAAACGTAACCCACGAACAAATATATGAAAGGTTGGTTTCTTTAGAGGCCAAGGTTGATGACATTGATGTCAATACCAAAGGTATGGTAGAAGCGTTTAATAACCTCCAGGGTGCGTTTAAAGTGCTTGGATGGATAGCCAATGTAGCCAAGCCTATTATTATTGTTGTAGGGTTCTTTACTGCGTTGACTGCATTTATCCAATTCTGGAAGCGATGATCGAACCAATAAGCGCTTGCCTAACTGTCTTATCTGCGGTTAAGCAAGGGGTAGCGCTTTACAAAGACTTTAAGGCAACCGGCAAAGAGGCTTATGGTGTTTTGCATGAAATTTCAATGGGACTGGGTAACTTTTTTGAGCATAGTGAAAAGGCTCATGTTGAGTTAAAAGAAAGAGAAAAGAACCCCCCTAAAGGAAAGTCAATACAGGCTCAAGCATTAGAAAATATATTGGCTAGAAAACAATTAGAACAAGCGCAATATGATCTAAGGCAGATGTTGGTTTATGAAAGCCCTCCAGAGCTTGGAGATTTGTGGCATCAGTTTGAGAAAGAGCAGGCTAAATTAATTGCTGATCGAGCAAAGTATGAAGCGGCTCAAAAAAAAAGGATGCAATTGAATCAAGGGATCGGCAAAGAAAGCAAGACGAGATCAACTATAAGATTGTCATTTGCATTTGCGTAATTGTGTTTATGCTTTCCTGCGTTGGTTTAATGTATGAAATAGATCATATGTACAAAACAGACAAATATAAACATGAGATTGATGTTGAGTTTAGAAAACGCTTTTATAGCGACACTAAAACGCTAGAGTGCTTTCAAATATTTAAAGAGACTGGGTTTGTTCCAAAATACTGTAAGGATATATTATGAGTTGGTTAACACAAATTGCCCCCACTATTGCAACCGCTATTGCTGGACCCTTTGGTGGCCTAGCCTATGAGGCCGTATCTAAAGTATTGGGCGTATCTCAAGATGATGCCAAGCAAATGATGGATGATGGAAAGTTAACTTCTGAACAAATAACAGCCATTAAACAGGCTGAATTAGACCTGAAAAAGACTGAGGAGACTCTTGGATTAAACTTTGAACAACTGGCTGTTGCAGACAGAACATCAGCCAGGAATATGCAAATAGCTACACATTCCTATTTGGTCCCAACTCTTGCGTTGATTATTGTTGGATCTTTTATAGCTACTATCTTTGGTACTCTGATGGGTTATTCGCATATTGAAAGTGCTATGGCGGGTACTTTGGTTGGTTATCTATCAGCAAAGGCAGAACAGGTTACAGCGTTTTACTTTGGTAGCAGTCAATCTAGTCAGAAGAAATCTGAAATGCTTTATAACTCTACACCTACATCACCAAAATGATTAACTCAAGAGACTTAAATGAATTATTGCCGCAAGTTAAATCAAGAGTTGATAATTTTATTGAGGCTTGTAAACTTGCAGGCATCGATATTCTTGTTACATCAACATACCGTGATAATGAAAGCCAAAATGCGCTTTATGAACAAGGTCGCACAACTCCGGGGAAAATCGTCACTAACGCACGAGCAGGAGATTCTTTTCATAACCATCGTTGTGCTGTGGATGTTGTCCCTTTGGTGCTTGGCAAACCGGATTGGGATGGATCTCATCCCGTTTGGAACCAAGTAGGAAAAATAGGGGAGGCGTGCGGCCTAGAATGGGCGGGTAACTGGAAGTCTTTTAAAGAACTTGCTCACTTTCAATATACATCAGGATTAACTATAGCCGAGTTAAAAGAAGGCAAGATTATAAGTTGAGGGGATAGTAGATTTCCCGCCCCTCGCCAGGATTATAGGGTCTATACAGTCAAATCTTTGGGGAACTGTATAGAACTTAGCATTTCTCATCTACCAGAATAGGTACTAAGTTAAGTATGACCCCCCAAATTAATCTTTTGTTAAATACCATAAAGCTATAAACAAAAATATTGAAAACAAAGTCCAAAATAATATTGTGACTGTTGCAAAAATCAAAGCATCTATTAACATATAAATCCTAAAGGCGGGTAGATGAAAGAGGAAGGAGTCCAATCAAAACCTCAATCACCTACCCTAATATCAAAAAGGTATATCCGAGTCATCTTCAGCAAGTGGATCTCTACGAGTAGGGGTCTGAACATCTCTATCTTTAGGGGTTAATGATAGACTGAAAAACTTACTGTTGTCTTTTGTGTTTGTTTTGACCCAGGCACTTAACCAATATTCAACTCCAGCCACATTGATCTGGCCCTTATATTCGGGATGGGTTTCTTTGCTTTTATCTCGGTTTTTACCAAGAATGCCTTTATTTGTGTTGTCGTAAGTCATTTAAGTGATTCTCCATGTTTTTTGATTGCTGACCTTGTTGTACTAGTTAACTTCTTCCAAAGGAATGTTTTCTCTTCGTCATCTGTTACTTTTAAATACTCTTTGTATGCTCCCACTATATCGCCCTGTGAGACGATATCTTCAATACCTATTGCAATGTCTACCAATTTGTTTTCAGCATCCTCATCGAGCTCTATAGCACTATCTGTGGGGGTTTGACGTTTAACTGGGGTCTGGCCTGTTGTGGCATCTAATACATCGTGCTCGACAATGCAAAGTGCCTGTACAAAAAGATACCTAGTTTGATAGGTTTCAACTGCACCAATATTTTGTACCTCATGGCATCCCTTGAGTGCGGCAGATCCCATTGGTGAACTGATCACAATAGTGTGTTCTTCAGGAGCATCCACATTTACTATGATCATTTCCGCATATTCTTTGGTGAAAGAAATGGTTGCACACAATCCAATTTCGTGAAAGATATTTAAGGCGGGGATAAGAAAGTCTGATAACTCAAAGTATGAGTACCCTGCAAACTTATTTAACCCCGACTTCTTCAGCTTCTGTTGATGAAACTTGCTCCTCGCTAGATTCAATTTCTGGTATGTGTTCATTTGTTTTATTCCTAATCTTATAAATTATCTGTTTATTAACCACTTCATAGTCAAATAAAGTATCACAGGTGCTACATTTGTATGAGCCTGGATACTTTGCAAGGGAAAGGTCAGAGTGCTCAATCTTAAAGGCTTTGGTATGCCTTTTAATTCCGCAGTACTTTCCCTCGCCCTGACACTCTTCACGCATAGCGATCAAATTCTGTTGAGACTATTTTGCGCTGAGTTTCCCTGTCAAACTCCTGAAAGCTGAGAAAGTGTTTGTGTCCACAGCATTCGTCATTGGTTGTTTGTAATTCCAAACAGGTTTCACAATAATACAATCCATAGAATTCTTTTAAATTCTTAGCTATAAAATCTTCGTACTCTTGCTTTAATTTCATTTTGGATCTCCTTTAAATAGTTTACTAATCTTTTCTTAAATGACCAACTATATGGCCCATCTAGTTCAATTCTCATACTGCCTTCATTACTCGTTGATTGCGGCCTGAAAACCCTGGGCGTTTCTGGCCTGTATCGACTACTAATCCTTTATGGATTAAAGGACGATATCGAGGTGTAATTGATGATGATCTAACATGGGATAGGACAGACTCAACATCTTGGCTAATACAACCCTCTGGAAAGCTTTTAATAACGTCCAGAACGACTTGCTCCATGTTGCTAACGTCTACACTCTTAGCGGCCTCTTTTGATGTTTCAGGATCTGTGATTCGGGCAAAGCCCTGAGTAATCATATTATTCAGCTCTTCAAAAATTGAAAATGTTTTCATATTTACCCCTTATATGTAATATTCGTATGCCATCTCATGGAGAGCATCACCACATTCTTCGGTTAGTTTAATCAACTCATCATCAGTTAATTCTTCTTTGGTGTCTTCCCATATTGCATAACAAAAATATGCATCACAAAAGTCTGGGTAATCTGTTGGGTCAACACCATCTACTTCAACGTCTATAACATTACGATTATTTAATTTCATTTTGGGACTCCTGTTGTTGTCTAATCCAGATTATTAATTGGGCTACATCTACAAATTTGTGTTGGGTTGATTCTGAAATCATGTCAAGTACAAATTGCTTGCCGTCTGCAAAACCCTGTTTATATGCATCTAATTCGTCTACTAATGCCATGTTATTCCCCATCATATTCATTGCGTGATGCCTGGATCTTGGCCCATACCAATTGCTCGATCTCATCTAAATTGTCATCATTAAGGACCGGTATTATGTCAATGCCGTTGTAAACAACTTCATCGATTTCAATGTACTCATCAAAGTCAGGCTCATACTTCAAGCCTAAGCTATCTGTTGACCCTACTTGACCACCATCATATGTAAAGTAAACCTCTACATTTGCGCTGTTATAGAACACAGTTAACATACTCATTTGGAACTCCTTTGTAGTTAATCAACCTGTTGTTGATGAACGTAGTTTACTATACTGGTTAACTAAATCAATTGGTTGTTGTATTATTTTTGTACTTTAAACCCTAATAGGGTAAACCCTAATACTTATATATGGTTTACTGAATGTGGTATAGTAAATCTTTTAAGGAGCTAGGAATGACAAAAAAAATAGATAACATAACTATTGAAGAGCTGGAGAAGAGAGCAGGATCTATGTACAAGGTAGCCAAGATCTTAGGGATTACAGTTGTAGCCGCTTACAAATGGAAGAGAAATAATAAAATTCCAGCTCCCAGGATTAAGTCTTTAATGCTCTTACATCCTGAGTGGTTTGAACCTATTGAAGAAAAAGTTGAAGAAAAAATAGAAATACCTGCATAATCGTATATACTGAAAGCGTTGCAGTGACTCGCAATGTTTTAGACCACTTAACTAAGTATCTTGTCTTCATGCAAATCAAGCATTGAGGAGAGTCACCAAGATACTTAACTTAAGTGGTTTTTTCATTGGGGAAGCGCAATACTGATCGGGGTTAGACAACCAGACCCTTGAGAATGTGAATGCGACAGACTCAGATAAACGTGCTGAATCAGGCAGGTATCTCCTAAAGACTAGATCTTTTCGGGGTAGTGAAAAACTGAACAAGGTAACTTGTAAGCTAGATAAACGAGAGCATTAGCAAAGATGAAGTGAATAATCTTTGTAGTTATCAGATCTTCCTCTGGTTGTCAAATCGTGGGTTATTGTTTAATTAGTAAACTTAAAGGAGTTAGATATGGTTTCAAGAAGTGTAGAAGTAGATATGAAGTTAGATTCTTTAAAGAATTGTGTAGATGAACTTTATGAAAGATTTGATCAAATTGATGTTGAATTAAAAAGATTAAATGAAAGTTTAAATATTTTAAAAAATAGATTAGACAACACATTAACTAGCATGAGTTATTCAGATGAGAAAGTGCTTGCAGTAGAAAGTTATTTTGGTGTTATTACCCAAAGATTAGATAACATAGAAAGTTATAGAGATTTCAAAGAGAAAAGATATGAAGAATTAAAGCAAAAAGTAGGAATAATTATTTCAGCTACCTTGATCTCTATATTTGTTTTTACTATTGGTTACTGTTGTGGGGTGTTGCAATGGAAATAAAAGTTATAGATAGATTGTTTGAAAGATTTCAAGAGAAAGGATTTGTTACTGATTTCTTAAATAAAGAGGAATGGTTAAAAGAGTTATCTTGTTTTGAAAATAATTTACAAATGATTAAATTTGGTTTACAAAATATAAAAGATGATTTACCCACTGCTAAACAATTTGTAAAAATGTGTTCTCCACTTTACTCGGTAGAAAGACACTTAAACACTTACGATGGTAAACAATGGGCTAGAGATATTTTGGCTAACTATCAAGCAGGCCGATCAGTAAGACCTATTTGTTTAACTTTTGCTAAAGAGGCTTTGAGGATAAAAAATGACATTTGAAGAATCATTAGAAGATTTGGAGTGGAAATACGCAGAATTAGCTATTAAACCAGGCTGGATTGAATACATAAGATTTGCCGTTGGCGAGAAACAAAAACAAAGTAAACTGTTTGCTGGGATGGGCGAACGAGTTAAACTAAAAATTGAAAGATTAAAGAATGAACAAACAAATGGCAATCAAAACATTGAGAGATCACCTGAGTGAAAGTAGCACACACAAATGGAAATTAATAGAAAAAGCAATAGATATTCTTGAAATTCAAGATGCTATAGATATGCAGTTTGACAATGAATATTACAAAAGATTAGAAGATTTTAAATTTAATATAGAAGGAGCTTTTAATGACTTTCATGCTCCACTTTAGAGTTGATATAGACCCTGTTGCAAAGGGTAGGCCTCGCTATGCCAAGCGTGGTAACTTTGTATCTACATACACTCCTACCAAAACAAGAGATTATGAACAAATAATCAAGTATAAAGCTATTGAAGCAATGGGTAGCTCTGAGCCTCTAGAAAGCCCTGTAAGAGTCAATTTAGAGTTTGGTATGCCAATACCTAAGAGCACCCCAAAGAAAGCTTTAGAGGCTTATTTAGATGGATCTGTAAAGCATATAAAGAAACCTGATGTTGATAATTTAGCTAAAGCAATACTGGATGCGATGAATGATGTGGTTTATTTAGATGACAATCAAATAATTAGGTTAACAATTGAAAAAAAGTATAGTAAACTAGGTTATATTGAGATTAACGTCCAAGAAGATTTAGAGTAGAGGTTATATGACTAAAGAAGATGCTGTTAAATTATTATGTGAGCATTTTAGCGAGGGAATGGTGCGTACGATTATGGATGCACTAAAGCAAGAGCAAAGTGAGCTTAAAGAATGGATAGGTTTGACACATGAAGAAATATCAGTCGAATGGTTTGCAGTTTTTGATGCTGATCCTGGTATTGGAAAAAATATAACCAATGGTGTATTTGATTTTGCTAATGCAATAGAAGCTAAATTAAAGGATAAGAATGGATACTAAACAAGATTGGAAGGGCTTAGATGGAGCTATTGCTTGGCATTTTATTGAACGTCAAGCAGAAAACTGGAATCAAGTTGGCGAGATGATGAATGAATGGTTAAAGGCTAATACACCAACTAAAGAATGGGTAGGGTTATCTGGTGAAGATGATCTTGATTGGGAAGAAGGAGACAGTTTAATAGATTTGTTTAAAGCAATAGAAGCTAAATTAAAAGAGAAAAATGCGCTTTGAAAAAGGTCATAAACGAGCAAAGGGAGGTAAACGTCCTGGTTCTGGAAGGCCGCCAAAGGATGATATTCGAAGAGTGTATATAAGCTTAAACCCTTTGCAGAAAAGATTACTGTATGAGATTACGAAAGAGATAAGACCTCAGCAAGCAATTCAGAAGTTTCTTAACATGAATTTATGATAGAAACGATTAGAAATGGAAGTAGGAAGTTTTACAGGTGTTCAACCTGTTCAACATTGTTTAACGAACTAGGAGTTAGTAATGAGCATTCATGCGGATTTAATATCAAAATCAATAACCGGCAATCGAAGCCTGAAGGTGAGCCAGACGGACTTCGAACAACACCTCAGACACCTTTCAAACGATCTTATAACCTCGAGAGAACTACTGAAAGGTCTTTTGGAGGCAATGGATACAAGAGATCCTAAAAAATTAATTAACTTCATTGACCTTACCAAAACATTCTTAACGAAATGAACAATCATGGACGAAACAATACAAACGATAGACCCACACAGGGCGATAGCTTACATAGTCGAGAAGGCCGAGGAGTATTCGGTAGCGAAGGGAAGCAGGATCGAGTCAGAACACCTATTGAAGACAGTAAAAGCAATCTTAATGAACGAAGAATCGGGAAGCGTAGCTCTAAAGGAAGCTTACGCACTCAGCCATGACACTTACATTCAAAAGATAGAAGAAATTAAGAAATATACAGTTCAAGAAGAATATTTAAAGATGATGTTGGATGCCGCCAAGGCCAGGATAGAAGTTTGGAAGGTTCAAGAGTATAGTAAACGTGCTGAGATGAAGGCAGGATTATGAAGATATTGATTGAACTGGCTATGGACACCATAGCAATATCCTCGATATTGTTTTGTATTTACATAATTATTAAGTATTGCGAATGACATTTGAGCAAGGATTGATGTATGAACCTTAGCCAAGGCAAATTAGCGGATAGTCTTGTTAATGAAATGCTAGAACTAATTCACAAGTACGATGAAACACTTTACATGGCAACAGTTATTGGATGCGTAGAGTTAGTAAGGCAACAGTTAATTATTGATGCAATGGAAGAAGATGATGACTAAAGAAGAAATAATTGAGATGGCTACAAAAGTTTATGGTAAATGTAAATGGCATGAATCTGCTTTGCAACACCTTCAAATCTTTGCCCAATTGATAGCAGAAAAAGAACGTGAGGAATGTGCAAAGATATGTGATGCTATGGATAGCATAAGCGATTACTACACATTAAGGGTTGAGTTAATTTGTGCTCAAGCTATTCGTGCAAGGGGGCAAAAATGACTTATAAAAATACAGGTGAAATTTGTATGGTGACCGTTGAAGATGTAAGCAGAAAAGACGGCATTAAATTTGTTGATTTGGGTAATTACTTTACGGACGATAAAGGAAAAAAGTTTTTATTGACATCTCTTGAAAACGCTGAAAAATATTGGCATTTAGTTAACGTACCAATCTTAATTCGAGCAAGGGGACAAAAATGAATACATGGCCCTTTCCCACTAAATTACCTGTAACGCCACCAAAACCCGTAAAATTTAATCCAGATAATTACGACCAAGCAACATTTTAAGGAGATATTATGAAAGACGGACTTTATGCCAACATCCATAAAAAGCAAGAGAGGATAAAACGTGAAAAAGCAGAAGGTAAGAAGGTTGAGAAGATGAGAAAGCCTGGATCTAAAGGTTCTCCTACTGCCAAAGCATTTGAAAATAGTAAAAAAACAGCGAAAAAATAATGCCAAGACATAAAAGTTCATTAACCGATGGAGTATGTTTTTCTGTTCGTATGTCGAAAGCCCAGCGTGAAATGTTTAACGACTTGGGCGGCATCGATTGGCTGAGAAAATACATTGATAGACAGTTATTACAAGAAGAAATCCAATTAAGATGTACCGAGACAAAGACCTCCTCAGACTCGCAGAGAATCAACCCTGTATCTTACAAGCCCTATCCAACTGCCTCGGAGAGTCAGAGACAACCGTAAGCGCACACAGTAACCAGCTTGTACATGGCAAAGGAAGGGGCCTAAAGAGTGAGGATTGCTATTCAATTTGGGCTTGTTCACGGTGCCATGCATGGCTTGATCAGGGAAAAGGGTCAAAAATAGACAAGAATGCACATTTTGATGAAAGATTTCCTTACCAAGTTTGGGAATGGAAAAAAATAGCAAATGACAAACTTCAGAAGCCTTGGAAAGTTGATGCGGCTCAAAAGGTACTTAATTATTTAGAGGTAGTGTAAAAAATTGATACCCCCCTTCAATTTCAACGGGGGGGGTCAAATGCCCAAAATACCCCATTTTTTTGTTTTTTTATCAATGAAAGTGAGTATTTACTTACATAAAAGTGAGCACTCACTTCGCTAAAATGTAAGTGAACACTCACTAACTTAATAAAATCAATCTATCCAAATACCCTCAAAATAGTGCTTTAAAACCTCTTAAAACGACCTACAAGCCCTCAAAATAGTTAACCCAATACTACCCTAGTACTTTAAAAATAATGCCTTAAAAGGCCTAGATTTTAATGTAATTTAAGTGAATACTCACTTCACTTACTAACTCAAAAAAACCGGGTATAAAACCCGGTAAATTGACTATTTAAAAATTACATTAACGCCCAAAAATCTGCATCCTCGCAAAAAAATACATAGATAGGGTTTTCTAAGTAATGATAAAAAACAATATTGTTCATAATTTTAGTGATAACGCACAATTTTGCATCGTCAAAATTCTTATTAACGCCGATAGATCCAATTTTTAATTCGTTCATGGTAATTCATCCCCTAAAATTTCAAGATCAATTGCAATGGCCCATAATTGAGAATCGGAGAGATTTAAAAGATTTTCAATTGTAGGAGTAGGGTTAACTGTAGACTCAAGATCTAAGTTATATGCATCAAATATTAATTTAATTAATTCTCTTTTAAGCATAATTTAAACCTTCACTATTTGAATATTTTTTAACATACTATTAACCCGGTTTTTTTGTGCGCCATGCGCCGGGAAGCCGATAATAACGGCCCTATCTACTATTTGACACAATTGACAATTAGAACAATTAACATTGTCCTTATAAGTGGCCGGGCAAGTTATAACAGTATTACCCGCGGGTGTAATCTCTTTTTTAGGCGCATCAATTGATTGAAGAGTAACTACAGGCCCGGCTTTAAGTTCTTTTAATCTATCCGCATCCGCATAATTATTGGCGCTTAGGTTAACTGTAAACCCGCATTTATTGGCTTGACGTATCCAATGAATATTTGATGCTAATTTGACCTTATGAGTATAAGTAAACCCTCTTTTAAATAAATTGGCTTGAACTAATTCACCTAGTAAAACCGGATCAATGGCCTCATTCTCGCCCGGTAGATCACCGGCGATATCATGCCGCCATAATTGTGCATCTGGTAATGATTTAATATTATTAATTAATTCGGGCCATGTAATGCCCCTCTCGCCATTGCTTACTTTACTCCAGTTCCAGCCTACAGGCCCCAAATCGGCATAACAGCCGTTTTTATTTTTTAATGGGCAACTATCAGGACATGATCTTTTGTCGCTTACTGTGCAGGGTATTGGCCCTATTTTCGAATTGGCACTAACCCTAGTAAACTGATAATGATAATTAAACGCTAACCCTCTTGATGCATACGTATCTACTATCATCTCGCCAATTGGCGTTAAAACTGTATTCATAATCTATATCCTTTTAATAACCTAAATACTTTGCTCTGATATATAAAATGCCGCCATATCCAATAACGACAATTAACCCGGAAATAATGAATAAATCCATATAAATCATAATTAATCTCCCTTATTTAAACTAATAAATACTTCCTCTAATGAACCACTAAAAGTAGCAACCCATTGTTTTGCCATCTCCTCATACAAAAAATAGATAACGTCAAGTTTTGCATTCACTATATAAGTTACTTTATAAACAGTCATAAAAACCCCTAGAAAGTTAAGTAGTGCAATATTGCACCTAATAATCTTAACGTGTTGCGCTTAAATGGTTAACTAGTAGAAACCCTATGTATTCACACAATAAAGTTAATTAGTTAACTGCATCATTATTAGTGATCAATCAATCAAATCAATGGACATATATTAACTGTGCGTTAATCGCACAAATAAACCCTATTAGATCCATTAAAAGATCTTATATGGTTCGCAAACAATAAACCCTCACGACATTAGTATGCAAAATACAGAGGAGAAGATACAACAGCATCAATTGTCTTACTTAGGTTATTAAACCGATCTGATCTAACTACAAATACTCTAAGTCATAGGACCCCCCCTAGGTTAATTAAACCTACCCTTAGTTAATAAGTTAATTAAGTGGAGGGGGGTACAAGGGAATCTACTAAAGAGAGGGGGGGCCCACTCACCCATTCCCAAAATTTATTTAAAAATATTAGGTTAACAACAGAAAGTAAATACAGAAAATAGTAAAGGCGTTTTCTGTATAAAAATTTTTTATCTAAAAGTTTCTGGTAAACTAAGTATACTAAGAAGTATGAGGATTGAAGCGTAGCTGTCGGACGTGTTCCGTCTTTAAGTGCAGTCCTCATATTTGTTGGTGGCTGAACCGATAACAGTAGTACCCAAGGGTGGTTATCCTCGAAACCATCAACAACTAACAGGAGGTAAGTATGGAAATAGAGTGGGCATTAGCGCATCCCTTGCATGATGTAGAAGATATTGTAAATATGGCAGACCACATATTTGGGGACGAAGTACAAAACGTACTAACCACCAATAGACTGGTATTTGAAAAGAATGTGACGATAGCAACTACCGTCCAATGCTTTGATAAAACCAAAGAGTTTATTGCAGTGGCTAGGCCTGCTAACTTTAGTGGGACCGGAGAATTTAATAATAAATTACTTGGGTTTTGTTGGTTTGACCGTTACGGTTATACAACATATTCCAATGAAGAGATATCCAACGCCAAGTTTCATCATGTGGATTTAGCTCTTCCTGCCAAACTTAGGGTAAAGCTATTAAACGCCATGATCGATCAACATATACTATGGGCGTATCACAATGGAATTCCTATTATTTGTAGCACTTCTATTCGTGCTGACCACAACGGTTTTATGAGAATTCATGCTAAACGTGGGTTTGAGGTTAAAGGCTCTTATGCCTGGATTAAAACAAAGGATGGATTAAATGGTATCAAAGGTATCGAAATTGGAAGTAGCCAAGCCAGTTAAAAAGGCTGACTCTGTTGTCAACAAAGCCACCGAGTATGGCGTTTTGTTTAATAAACTAAATCTTGAAAGACAAGAAAAAGGCTTGCCTCCCCTAAAGACTGCTATGGAGATACTAATAGAAGCTATGCAGTCAGATGAGTTAGACATTAAAGATAAGGCCAGAATAGCTGATAAGATGGCATCCTACGAATCTAGCAGAGCGCCCGTAATTACTGTAGACTATGTACAAAACGTCACCCAGCGAGAAGAAGCAAATGTGGACGGTGCGTTAGAAGCATTCATGGATACTTTATCTAAGATAAAATAATGAAGAAACACGACAAGCCAATTGCGAAGAAAACAACTGGTAAAGGCAAGACCTACAACCCGACAGACAAGGGTGCGGGTATGACTGCAAAAGGTCGTGCAGAATACAACAGAAAGAACGGATCAAACTTAAAAGCACCAGCTCCTAATCCAAAGACAAAGAAAGATGCAGGCCGTAAAGCCAGTTTTTGTGCAAGGATGGAAGGTGTAGTTAAGAAAGCAAAAGGTCCTGCTGAACGGGCCAAAGCATCACTTAGAAATTGGAACTGTTAAAATGCCATTAATCAAGTCAAAATCAAAAGCCGCCTTTGGTAAAAACGTGGCTAAAGAAAGAGAAGCAGGCAAGAAAGAGAACCAAGCGCTTGCCATCGCATATGCGGTCAAGCGTGAGGCTGAAGCTAAACGTAAACCTAAAGGAAAGAAATGAACACCAATCAAAAACGTCCCAATCACGGCAACTACACTTCCGATAACTCGGCAGTAGCTCTTGTAAAACAAATGCCTATTCGCACAGGATTGACAGACGGCAAACGTCCATCACACAAAGGTGGTGCGACAGATGTTACGATTAAAAAAGGTTCAACAGACTACGCTCTCGGTCACATGGCCCAACCCTCTGCATCTAACTCAAATGTTGTTAATGGCAGACACCAAAAAGTTCAAGTCAGTATGCCAAAGCCTTATGTAACTACAGCAACAAACTGTAACTACATGAATTCAGATCGCACTAACTTTCTAAAGTGAGATAAATATGTCTGGATACGGAAGAATCATTGACGGTGGTAAGTCTATGCGCAAAGGCGTAGACAAGCCTATTAACGACAAACTCAAAGAGTTTTCAGATGCTGATAAACACTCAGCCCACATTGCAAACACAGCTTTAAAGTGGTTAGGCCAAGAGTCTTTTTCTGACAACAAAATCAACGACATTAACGCCAAAAGAATTGGTGATAAAGTTGCCTATACAACTGTTAAAGACAAAGCTAACCTACAACCAAAATGAAACCACAAGACAAAATCAATTCATTCTTTGGATCTTTGGGCGGTGCTATTCCCCCGTCTGCTGAAAAACCAAAGAAGTCAGTTGGCAATGAATTTCAAAACGTCAATGAAGACTTTGAAAAAGCATCTTCTTTAGCCCACAGGTTAACCAGAAACGCTGAAGAGCAACATGAGCATCACGGAGCTCACCACGCTCATCATTCAGCATCTTGGCTTGGCATGGGTCATCCAGACAAAGAGCGTGTAGAAGAGCACAAAGAATTAGCTCATCACCACGCTGACAGAGCTAAAGAGAAGTACGAAGAAGAAATGTCAAAAGAGTAAGTTTAGTAAAAGGAAATAGAAATGGATATTTATGATGTTGATGCCCTAAAGGCAGATCTTCCCACGGCAAGAGATCTCTCTCAATTTGTTTATGATAAGACTGGGTTAGCTCTTGATCTTATTGGTAAACCAAAAGAGGAACAATACTTGGCGGCAAAGAATGCTTTGGAAGGTAAGAAAGTGCCCCAAGACTTCATTACTGATGACAACCCATATGTGGACAAGAAAGATCTTATACCAGTTGATGAGAAAAAGCCATTCCCTCCTCCAAGGGGCGCTGATCTTCCTCCTGAAACTTCAGAAATCCATCATTTTGGGGCTACTAATATGCCTCACCCACTTGATCCACAGTCGGATCGTAAGTGCCAGATCATGTTTCGTAAGTACGATAATGGTGTAATCACTTATCAGGTAATGGGCCCAACAGAAATGATTGCCGTGGGATCAAGGATTAACAAGTTTGGTCAAACAGTACCAGAAAAGTATTCCTGGTTAGATCCCCGTACTGAAGAGATTATCTGTCGTAGAGCTGATGGCTCTTTTACAGAAAAAGGTAGGGGTATTTACACATACTGTATTGGTGAAAAAGGTGCAAACATTTGGCCTTTGATCGATAAAAACATTGTTTCAGTATCTGCTAAAAACATTGCTGACCCCTGGGCGTGACCGAAAAATACGATCCTGATGATTTCAACAATCGTTTAGGAAATCAAGCGGAGTTTTGTGCCCGTAAAATCTTTGAGTTTTTAAAGAAAGAAATCGGCACAATGACTGCGCTTGAGATCCATTACCTTGCTATGTCAGCAGAAATATTCCTAGATATTAGGGATAAGTATGGCAAAAAGTGAAGCCAGTAATTATGTCCTACCGCTATACAAAACCAGGGCTATAAAGCATCTGGTTAACTTGGCGGGTGGTAAAAAGAAACTTAAAGAGTTAACTAAAGAGCAGATTAATGCTATGCGTATCGCTACAGACAAAGTAGCAGAAGATATGCAGTACAACCAAATGAAGTGGTTTAAACCATTTTCATATCAACAGAAGTTTTTTGATTTAGGTAAAAACTTTTCCCGTAGAGGGATGATTGCCGCCAACAGAGCTGGTAAATGCTGTACTAAAGATACAGTATTAGATTTGCCTGGTGGTAAAAAAATTACATATGGCGAGATGTATGAGCGTGGATTGCCATTTGATGTTTATTCTTGGGATGGGTCTAAAGTAGTTATTAAAACTGCAATAGAACCCATTAAAAAGCCACAAGAACCTTGCGTTAGGTTGTGGTTATCTGACGGTAGTTGGATAGAGCCTGCTTTACGTCATCTCGTTTTGGATTCCAAGGGCGATTACGTCTTTTGCTCCAGCCTTCTAGCATCGATCCATAACCTTCTGGAGTCCAATTCGGAACACAACCAGTCAATTCGTGTTTCAGGTGTTCAGCGTTTGAAGAAAAAACTTCAAGGTTTTCTGGTCGGTTGTCTGTCCGTATTCCGTTCCTGTGATGCACAACTTCTGAAGGCAACAAATAGCGTTTCAAGTTTTCTTCAACGACAAGGCGGTGTTCGGCTACTGTCTTCTTTTTCGTTGCAAACGGGTGATCTGGATAATAAATATACCAATATCCGCCAACTAACCTACGACCCCCTTTCCAACCAGTATGCTTATCGCCCGATCTTGGCCCCGTTCTTTGAGTTTTTAGACCGAGTGAATAGCAACGTCTTTGAATGGTTGCACGGTCGCATCCAAGCAATTCAGCGATTTGCACTTGCGTCAATTGTTCAACTTCAACAAGATGCTTCAAACGAGCCTCATCAAGTTCAATCTTCTTCATTGTTTAATCCTTTTGTTAATGCTACAAATCAGATTATAGCCTATGAACCGATTGGATTCCATGATGTGTATGACTTTAGTGTTCCTGAAACTGAAAACTACATAAGTTGCGGTATCGTGCATCACAACACAATTGCATCAACCTATGAAACAGCATTTCATTTAACAGGCAAATACCCTCCGCATTGGAAAGGTAAGATTTATGACTCGCCAATTATTGCTATGTGCGCTGGTGAATCCTGGGAACAAGTTGCAAAAACACTACAAAGTAAACTCTTAGGTTGCGATGACATTAAGCAAAGTTATCGTTTAGGTTCTGGTGCTATACCCAGAGATGCAATTGATGCTAAATCAATTCGTGCAGACGGTCAAAACGTGCTTGCTATGGAGGTTTGGCACGTTACGGGTGGTAAATCAAAGCTTTACTTTTCAAACTATACACAGCAAGTTAGGCATTTACAAGGATTTGAACTTGATTTGGTTGTACTTGATGAGCAACCGCCAGACGAAACCTTTTCCGAATTGGTAGTTAGAACGGCATCAAGGAATGGGCAAGTTATATGTTCATTTACTCCGCTCAAGGGTATGTCTGGCCTTGTTAGAAAGTTCTGGGATCAAATAGATGGATATGCCCACGTTCGGGTTACTTGGGATGATATTCCCTTTGTTAATGAATGGGGAGAGCCGTTCTTTAGCTTAGAGGAGCGAGAACAATTAGCCAGGGACTTTATGCCTTGGGAGCGTGATTGCCGTATGAATGGTATACCGCTAATGGGTAAGGGAGTTGTATTCCCATTATTAGAATGGCCTATATATGCTCAAGATGAGTATGATTTAAGAAATAATGACAAGCTGGAAAGGTTAATTAGTTTTGACTTAGGAATAAAAAATGACCCAACCGTTATCTCGTTCTTTTTTAGAGATGCAATTAATGAAATTATTTATCTTCACAGGCAAATCACAATCCCATCAGGGGAAACGCCTGACGAATATGTTCACTATTTACTTGATAAGGAATCCAAAGGGGTCCCAATTGCTCTACCGCATGATGCGGCAACGGCAGGCAGATATACGCTTACAGAGCAAAGTGTCAGGGAGGTGTTTGAGGATTCATACGGCCTTAACTGCATATCTGGCGCAATCCTCAATCCTGCGAATGATCAGGGAAAGGTAACTAACCACAAAGCCTATGGAATCAATATAATGAGGCTTATGATGGAGCGCCAAACGCTTTTGATAAACGAAAGTTGTAAAGCATTCTTAGATGAAGCCAGGAATTACGCTATTGACGAAATGGGCCGGTTTAATGATCCAGACGATCATATAGATTCAGCAAGAATTGGAGTATTAGCATTGATTCAAGGGCATGGAGAATCGGTAGTAAGCAGAGCTAATACATTCATCAACCGCAGGATTCCTGTAGTTGAAGGCAAATTGCAAAGAATCTAAAGGTAAAAAATGTTAAATAAACAAAACTTAGTTGTTGAAAATTTAGCTTCACCCTCCGGCAATCGTGGTATTGCTGAAAAAGTATGCCATGAAGCGTACATGAAAATGGTTGACTATTTGCGTTTAACGCAGGCTAAAAACACATACAACAGGTTTACTGACTACCATTACCTAAACATTCCCGTATCTGAGTCTACAGAGCCTATTCGTGGCCTGGATTACATTCACCCCGTAGTTACACCTGGAATTGATTACGCTACTGCCGTAATAACAAAGTGTTTAATGCCAAATGGCAAAGTAAATTTTGAGTTTGAGCGTTTTGACGAAAATGACCAAGATGCGGCAGAGCAGTCCACAGAAATGGTTAAGTATTTTATAAATAACAAGAACAATTCTTACATGATCATTCGTGATTGGGCGCAAGATGCCTTATTGCATAAGAATGGTATTGTGATGGTCACGCCTGTTAGGGATAACATTGTTCAGTACAAAGAAGTCACAGGAACTCGTGACCAACTTAAAGTATTTGAGATTGAGGCCACGCAAAAAGGCTTAAAACCTTTAAGACAAGAGATGCGTAAGGTTGACGTAAACCTCCAGCAAGCAATGATGGAAGCTATGCAACCTGGGGACGAGCAAGAGTCAGAACAAGAGACTGATCCAAACGCAGAACTCAATGAAGCAATACAAAAGAATACAGTTTATCGTGCTAAATACAAATTAACAGGCACAAAGACAAACATTCGTATTAAACACGTTGCACAACATTATTTTGTATGTAATCCCACAATTCCTGAGATTATGTATCAAGATTTTGTGGGTTTTTATGAGCCTATGACAATCCATGAGGCAAAAGTCCAATATCCATTTATTGATATGGAAGAGTTTGCAGATCACGCCGCTTATGGGCCTGCCGGAGCTTATCAAGCTGGTGCACTAGAGAATGATTTGGCCTTACACGCTAGAGACTCAACGCCTGTTCCTGGTCAAGGTGTTATTGCTTCTCAGGGCGCAGACAGATACGCCAGAGTAGTAATGTTAACTACAGCTTGGCTTAGAAAAGACGTTGATAATGATGGAGAAGAGGAAATTGTTGAGGTATGTTACTCAGGATCATACATTTTGTATGTGAAAGAGGTAGATTTCATACCTTTGGCAAATATGTGCCCAAAACCCATTACAGGTAACTTCTTTGGTTATTCTTTGGGTGAGAGATTGGTCCCAATCCAAGAATACGCAACATCTGTTAAACGTGCACAGCTTTCTTTTGCGATGCAGGCCTCTACACCTAAGATGGGTGTTAATCCAGAGTTTATTGATGCCGAAGAGATCCAACGTGGCGTATCTGCATTGTTTATCTTGGATCGCAAGTTTGATCCTACCAAACACGTTTATGAATTTGCTCCTTTACAGGGTAATTTGCAATATGTAGAGTCATCTATGCAGTCTTTGAAAGAAGACAATATGGCAATGATTGGAATGACTAGCCCCAACGACTCACTAAACCCAGAAATAATGCGAGATGGTAATTCTGGGTATAAATTGCAGACTGCAATGGGTCCAAACCAATTAATCCAAGATGAATTAGTTAAAAATTGTGCAATTGCTGTACAAGACTTAATTCATTTAGTTTGGCACACAATGATTCAATATGCTGATGATTTTTCTGTACAGCAACTTGCCCATGCATGTTCTGAGCAAGGCGGACCATTCTTAGATGCCCAAAAGATGGCTAATTATGAGTTTATTGACCGCAAAATGATCAACGTGGATCTTGGTTTAGGATTCATGTCCGATGAAAATAGATTGACTAGACAACAATTGATTACTCAAGCACAACAACAGTTTGGTCAGGCAATGATGCAATTAAGCCCTGATATGCCAGAGATGTTTGAAAAATTACGCAGGCCTTATGAGGATACTTTAAGGGTTTTGGGCGTAAGACACGTTGATGCATATTTACCAACATTGGATGAGGCTAAGAAAGTGCTTGAGGCCAAATCTAAGCAACCACCACCCGCAGAAGACCAATTACATCAATCTAAAATGCAACTTAACCAAGCAATGGCTAAAGAAGTTGAGGCTAAAACTAATAAAATTAGTAAAGAAACTCAGCAATTTGACGTTGACAATATGTTTGATGCTATGGCGGCTAAAAAAGGTACTTTGAAGGATGTAAGAATCGACTAGGAGTTTTATGAAGACTTTGATTAGTAATATTACGGATTTTTTTAACCGTAGGACAAGAATAGAAGATACCGAAAGCAATGCACCTTCCCACAAGAAGATTATTGTTGCGGAAAACGCACAGGCGGCAAAAAGATTGTTGGCAAGCAATGACCTTGCGTTGCTGTTTAATTTATACCGGTTCTATGTAATGGACCGAATTGAGGATTGCAAAACAGATCAAGAAAAAATTGATTATTCACATAATCTTATAGGAATTAGGGATTTCATTACTTTCATAGAAAGAACGGAATTCATGGAACGGCTTTCAGATGTAAAAACCGAAAGAGAATTAGAAAAGACTAAACAAAAAGGTTTAAGTCTTAAAGAAGAATTGCAACAACTTAGAAAAATAGGATAAACTATGGAAAACGCAACCGCAGAGGCCGTTTCGCAACAAACTGGAAGCCCAGAAGCACAAATTGCTGAAATGATTGCCGTTAACAGACGGAACAATCCTCCAGTAATTGGCAGTAAAGAGCCTCCAGGTGGACAAGAGGAGGAGTTATCCGAATCCCCACAGGCTACTCCCGATGAGGAAGTTGAACCTGAAGAAGGTACGAGTGAGACTGAGGAAACTGTAGATCAAGAAGATGGAGAGTCCTCCGATGGAGCAAACGAACCAGTAAACTTCTTTGAATTTGCAGAGCAAAATCCTGATATGCGGTTAAAGATACCAAATAAATACGCAGAAGGCGGATTTGTTGAAATAACTGCAAAGAAGGCGGCTACTCTCCTTGGACAAACAAGTGCTTTGGATGAAAATTCTAGAAAACTTAAAGCTGAAAAAGCTGATTTTGAAGAGTATGAGTCGAAGAGAAGGGCTGAATTAGACGGATTGCAAATTGGTATTGAGATGACGTTGGTTCCCCAGTTGCAAGAAGCGGCTGATGAACTTATAAAACTTCAAGGATATAACCAACAATGGACACAAATCCGTGACAGGGCGCAAACTGAGTTAGAGAGATCTGAGGCTGAAGCGGCTATCCGCCAAAACGCCAATCTAATTCAAGAAAAGTCCAAGTTCATCCAGACAAACCGTCCGAGAGTACAAGAGTTTCTAGGAGCCAGGGCTGAATATGTTAAGTCAAATCTTGACAAAGCTAGGCAGAGTTTTTCAGACAGAGAGTTGGCAAACAAGGCCAATTTTGAAGAACTTAGAGAAAAATTGTCCAAGGACTGGAAAAGTGCGAATGCAACGCTTGTCCCAGGAGTAGCAAATATTGATTTGATCTCTTCTGATGAGCACTTACTAGGTTTAATACGGGATGGGATGAAGTTCCGTGAGAAACCAGTAGTTCGCAATGTCGGTGGTTCTATTGCGGCTAGTGTTAAAACTGGTGCAAAAGCAAAGACATCACCTTCTAGTGAGACTGAGAAACTTCAACAAGCAAGCAACAGAGGCGATAAGAACGCAACTAGACAACTTTTGGCAACAATGCTTGCAACTAACAAATCAAGGCGCAAGTAACCTTAAAGGAACTTTAAAATGGCACAAATTACTTCAGCAAACCTAGGTAATGGTAACGGACCATACCAAACAGATATCGTTGTTAAGGACATGGACTTAACAGTATCTAACTATGTTAAAGACCGTACACCCACAACCAACATGGCAATGTCTAAAAAGCGCAAGATTAACTCTACGCTACACATTTGGCCTAACGACTATTTCCGTCAACCAACTTTGAACGCTCAATTGGAAGGTGCGGCAGTTACTTCTTCTTTGGCTGAGTCTAATACTCGTTCAAACATTGGTAACTACACACAGATTTTCACAACTGTTATCGGTGCAACTGGTACAGCTCGTGCAGTTGAGCAAGCTGGTGGCGATCCACAAGCATATCAAGAAGTCAAGCAATTGACAGAGATCATGTTTGACGTTGAACTCCAGATGGTTCGTGCTGACGGTGCTTCTATCAAGTATTCTGGTCAAGCGGCTACTCAAGGCGCATCACCCAACAACGGACGTAGATTCGGTTCACTCTTTGCTTTTGCAGGAACACGCTCTGGTAATGACACAGGCGGAACTTCTGTTCTTAACTTAGCAACTTCTGACTCTAACGACACAACTGCTGTAGTTAATACAAACACACCTTTCAACGGTTTGTTGTCTAACGCAGGATTGGGTTATTTTAGCTTTGGTTCTAACGAGACATTGCAGAACTTCTCTCCTGTTCTGTACAAGCAATTGGTAACAACTGCTGAACAACGCTTCAACGCTAAGATCACGAACATGGTTGTTCCAACATCTATGCGTACAAGCATTTCTGACAACATTCCACAGTCACGTTCTATCAACAGGTTCAACCCTGCTGATAAGGGAGACACAATTGGTACATACGAAGGTGACTTCAACTATACATACCAAATCGATGACAACTGGATCATGGACCAGACTGGTTCTAACAACAATGCGATTCTTTTCTTGAATCCTGATGTTGTTCAGTGGGGTTCTTTGCGTGAACTTGGCCCTAACAATGAAGTATTCTCCAATGCTGATGCAAGCTTGGATCAATACATCATGGAAGGTACATTGATCGTGCGTAACCCAGCAGGTGTTGCTGTTCTAGCCGCTATGTCACCTGGTGACACAGTTGTTACAACTCCACGTCCAACTGCTCAAGTTAAACGCTACTTGGCTTAATTGGCAAATTGAGAGGCTTCCTCGAAAGGGGAGGCTTCTCTTTTATTTGGAATTAGTATGGAATTGAATTTAAATAACGAAGAAGCTCAGATTAACGAGGATTACTATACAAAAGGTAATCTAGAAGCGGGTGTAGAGGGCGTTCTACAAAGAAACGATAAACTCTTTAACGAAGTTAAATCTGGTACTTGGTCGCAAACATTTAAAACAGACCGTATTGATTACAAAATTGGTGCTATTAACGGTGAAAGATACGTTCAATATACCCAACACAATGTGGATGCAATTAAGCAATATTGCAAAGATCGCAGACAGTTCTATATAAATATGGGTACGACTGACAACCCATTTTTTGCAGGAACTTTTGAAGCGATGAATTTGCCTAAATGCTTTGCCCACGAGATTTCTTCAAGATGGTTTAACAACCGTCCCTGGGAGTTAATTAAGCGTGATAAACCAGACAAGATTCTGTTTTACGCAATAGTTAACGAATATTACTCAGATTTTGTTTGTCATCCAAGCGGAAAAATACCATTACCGTACAATCCAATCATACCTACTCGATGAGGATGTTTTATGTCGTTATTTATCCAATCAGCCAACAGTCTCGTTACAAGAGTGGCGCAATGGGTAGGTGCGATTCCTGTTAATCAGAACATCAACGCTACGGCGTACAACCCTTCTACTGGCGCAATAACAACAGCATCTGATACCACTAGCGTTATCTTTGTTGGTGACTTTATCTCGCCCACGCCCGTAGGACCATTCACCGCAGTATTGGCGGTTACTTCAACAACAATTACCGTATCTGACCCTGACCTTATTTGGGGTGCATTTAGTTTGCCAGTAAGCATTCTTAAATTGCCAACACAATCTACTCTTGACATACAGTTTTGTATTCAATTTGCTGAGTTGTCATTCAGAACAATTTATCTACCGGCATTGAGGAGCAATCCTTATGACCCAGTAAATCCATCTTCAGTTGTCACAAGCTCAAATGGCCTAGCGCCTATTCCTTCTGACATGAACTGGCCTATTATTTTCTTCCAACAAACCCCTAGCTCCCAAGTCCCACCCGGCACATTGAACGCAGGGTTTGGACCTTGGATTATTTATGACAGGGTTGGAGACAGAGAAATCATTCGTTTATCAATGATTGACCAGTTGTACGTTAAGCCTTTTGGAGTTCCAAGGGTTATTAGGGCGAACTTCTCCGAGGTAGGACCTAACTATCTATTTACGCCTAATCCTGGTAACGGAACAACAATATTGGCATATTATGTTAAATCATTCCCATTCTTGCTTGGTCCAACTGGGGATGCATTAAATCCTATTGTGCAAAACAACGCTATATTGGCTACATTCCCAGAGGGATATATGTACAAGGTGTTGTCGGTTTATTACGACAAAAAGAAAAACGTACAAGAATCTGAAAAATGGAATGCTCGTTTTGATTCTGCGTATGGATTAATTGAAGACCAAGCAATGAAAGATCTTTGGAGTGGTGGAGATAGACATTTATCTTCAGAATTCCAACCCAGAAATTATCGATATTCTTTTAGGTGATCAACAATGGCATCATCTAGTCTGTATGGAAATCAAAATAGTGGCGTAGAAATAGTCCAATTCCAATGGTTTATTTTTTACCAATCATCATCTGCGCCATCGACACCTACAGGCGGAGCTTGGAATTTCCAAACCAATGTTGGAGTCCCGCCAAGTGGTTGGACTAATTCACCGCCTACAAGCCCTGCAAATCAAATCTGGGTATCAATAGCCTTTGTATCGTCATTAACGCCTACAACGTTATCTTGGTCAACTCCTGGACTATGGTTTCAACAAGGAACTGCTGGACAAGTAGCGGTAGGCACAACATCTACGTTATCTGCGGGAAGTTCTGCTACTGTTGCTAATAGTGGTACACCTTACAACGCAATACTTAACTTTGGTATACCACAGGGTATTCAGGGTATACAAGGTCCAACTGGGAATACTGGGCCACAAGGTCCTACTGGCTCAACAGGTACAGCCGCTACGGTTGCTGTAGGTACTACGACAACCCTTTCTTCTGGTTCGTCCGCTACAGTAGCTAATAGTGGCACTTCTTCTGCGGCGGTGTTTAATTTTGGAATACCACAAGGCATTCAAGGTATACCAGGTAGTGCGGCAAGCATAGCGGTTGGAACAACTACAACGCTTTCACCTTCTTCCTCTGCAACTGTATCTAATAGTGGATCTTCTAGTGCGGCAATCTTTAATTTTGGTATACCGCAGGGCACAGCGGGTACTGCCGCCACAATTGCTGTGGGGACAACAACTACGCTTGCGCCTGGATCGTCCGCAACTGTTACAAATTCTGGAACATCAGGTTCTGCAACATTTAACTTTGGAATTCCACAAGGAACGGCTGGTACTGCGGCTACTATTGCGGTAGGAACAACAACCACAACTGCGCCTGGAACATCTGCTACCGTTACTAATTCTGGTACATCTGGAGCGGCAGTATTTAATTTTAGTATTCCACAGGGAGCAGGGGTTCCTTCTGGAGGAACAACAGGACAATTTCTTTATAAAAATTCTTCTACTAATTACGATACTTCATGGGATACATTAACTTTTTCTCAAATAGGATCTACTCCTACGATTTTGAGTGGTTATGGAATCACAGATGCTATTAATGTTAGTCAAAAGGGTGTTTCAAACGGTGTAGCAACCCTTGATAACACAGGTAAAGTTCCAACAAGTCAATTGCCTGCGGCAGTATTAGGTGCAGTTCAGTACCAGGGTAGTTGGAATGCGAGTACAAACACTCCTACCTTGACATCTTCTGTTGGAACTCAAGGTTATTATTATGTGGTTTCTACAGCAGGAACTACGTCAATTAACGGTATAAACCTTTGGTCTGTTGGTGATTGGATTGTATTTAACGGGTCTGTTTGGCAAAAAGTTAATGGATCTAGTGCAGAAGCATTTAGTGCAATAACTGTAACTGGTTTAACTGGCTATATGTATGCCAATGGCACGAGCCAAGTTACTGCCTCAACAACCATTCCTAATGCTGGACTTGCTAATTCAACTATTTCAGGTATTTCATTAGGATCAAACCTTAATACGTTAACCATTGGATCAGGTTTAAGTGGTACAAGCTATAACGGAAGTACTGCGGTAACTATTGCAAACACTTCACCAATGGTTTACCCAAGCGCAGGAATACCTAACTCTACAGGTAGCGCATGGGGTACAAGTTACGGCACAAACGTAGCAAATGGCGTAGCAGTATTTGATGCAAACAAAAACTTAACTGTTAACTGTTTGTTTGAAGGATTTACCGCTCAAGCGGCAAGCGGTAGCACGATTACATTGCTACCAAGCTCTGTACAAAATTGGTTAATTACTGGCTCTGGCGGTCAGACAATTAAGTTACCAGATGCCACAACCCTACCAAACGGTTCATTGTT
>Ga0316223_1000736_pt1 | contig 36636 bp, 23 predicted proteins | sample TBH18009metaG_FD_206007 | JGI IMG/M metagenome (GOLD analysis project Ga0316223, IMG submission 206007) | Freshwater microbial communities from Trout Bog Lake, Wisconsin, USA - TBH18009 | ecosystem: Environmental > Aquatic > Freshwater > Lake > Hypolimnion/Profundal zone | place: USA: Wisconsin...
TCCTTTTCGACCACATTAGCTGTATTTCGGGCATTCCAGACAAAATCTGAATTGACAATGGTGTCGCATGGCCGCTGCTGGATTCTGCAGCATGACCACCACCCGCAATTCGCTGGAATTCTCGATGAATATCTATTCCGCCAGCGCGTCTTCCATCGTCACACGACTCGGGGGAAGCCAACGACCAATCCGCACATGGAGCGCTCGATCGGAGTGATAAAACACTTCCATATCGACTCTGAGTTGCTGGCGGAACTGATAAGGAGCTTCATGCCAAAATCGTGGTCCCCCAAGGAAACTGTCTTACCGCCCGATATGGTGTCGCAGAGCATAAACCCGGTGATTATAAAATACAATATCCACCAGCATCGCGGTATCAATGATCGTGTAATTGTCAAATACAACAGTGACTTGCGGCACTCGCTTCCGCACCCTCTTCCGAGTGCGAATGCTAACGAGTGCCTCGATTTCACGGTCACATTCACGGGCAAAGTGTGGGTGGAAAACTACCGTAATTTCCAAAATCTCCGCAACGCTCTGGGCGGCTGCCTCAATGAAGATGTGGCCGCCCGTTACCGGGCGAATGGGACCGTCGAAACCGTTGAGTTCCGGCTTAGCGGAGTTTGTCTCGCAAAGTACATGCGCGATTACTTGCACCCCAATCTTGATCCCGAGAAGTCCTCGTGGATCGCTGTGAGGACTTAGCATGAGCAATGATTTCATCACTGTTCCCACTTTTATTGGAACGCCTTTGTTCGAGCAAATCTTATCGGATGTGGAAACGCACTCCGAGGGTGGCTTCTCGTTCATCGAGACAACCTCGACCGCGGCGCTGGATGATATCGCAGCCGGGTTGGAAGCACGCCTCAACCAGAAGTCCGCATTGTCAAGGAACTTGTCCTTCATTCGGGCTGAGTGGACCGCAAATTCGGACCTATTAGCCGCGATCTGTTCCGGCGTCACTGATGCCCACGAGCAATGGCTTCCTAATTATTCTGCTCCTAACTACAACTCATGCACAACTTTGGCCGCAATGGTTCGAGTGTTGGCCAGTCACGAAATCGGCGTAATCTGGACCGATATTCTTTCGTCCCCAAGTCCGCGCGTGCTACACACGGCGGAGCGTTTGCAGTCGTATGCTAGCGCACGCGGCCACAGGCTGACTGTTTGCTTTGGAACGGTTCGAAAGAGCGAAAACCTGATCGCCCGATGCGTGTCGCTGCATGATAAGGGTCGCCGCTATACCTTTGAGCCATTCAATCTGGATATCGCGAAAGGACTGCTTGCAAAAGCAGGATTTGTTTTTGCCCGTTTTTTCGATAATGAGGTGTTACAGTGCCTTGAAGGTCTCGATACGCTCGGAAAGCTCCAAGCATTCGCCCGAGCGGTGTTCCGTATCGAAAAATCGAGGACCATTACGCCGATGTCAGCCATTACCGCCAAGTCTCAATTGCTGAGAATCGACGACGTTTAGCGCAATGCTTAATTAGGCTTTTTTTCATCTTTGCACCGTAAATTCGGCGGAAATGAGGTTTGAAGCGGCAGCCTCCGCCGGGGTTTGAAGATGGAGTGCAAACCAATCTTCAAAACCTCTACCGAAGCGAAGGCTCGGAAACCCTCGATGCGACGATCTTTTCCGGCGGCGACCGCGAGGTGACAGGGGTGTTGTATGTCGCCGACTTGCGCATTTTCCGCACGCGCGCGGATGGATCCCGGACGCCGGTGGCGGACTTCAGCGTGAAGACGGCGGCGGGAGCAACCACCGGGAGCGGCATCGTGCCCGAGAACTGGAAGGCGATGGACGGCGATACGTCGTTCGCCGTTGCGGAACGCTTGCACGGAACCAATGCGCTGGGGTTGCGGGATGGTTCAATCAATCAGTTCACGACTTGGAAAGTGTATTCTTCACGTAACCTTGTACCGGTAACACCGGGCGAGTCTTACGAGGCAGAATGGCAGGCGCTTTATTCCATCGGCACCAGCGGCCCCGGCCAGGTGAAGTATTCAATTTCAGAACCGGGCAAATATCGGTTGCGCATTGCTGCGGCGAATATGGAAGGCATCCCGACCGGCCAGGAAGCGACCCTGGAGATTGTCGTCCCGCCGCCGTTTACGCAGCGCCCCTTGTTTTGGCTGGTTTGCGGCGGCGGTGTGGCGGCCGCGGTTTTTGGGGCATGGCGCTATGTCGAAATGAACAAGGCCGCTTGAAACTTGCGTTCGCGCAGCAGCAGCATGCGGTCGAACAGAAGCGGGTGCGCATCGCCCGCGACATCCATGACGATCTGGGGGTGACTCTCACCCAAATCGCGCATCGGTGCGAGTTATTGAAAGACGAACTCGCGCAGCCGGAGCGGATGCGCCCTCATTTGACCGAGTTGTCCCGTAGCGCAAGATCTCTTTCGAGATCAGTGGACGAGATCGTATGGGCGGTGAATCCCAGCAACGATACCGCCGAGAAGTTTACTTCGTTTATGGGGCAATTTGTCGATAACACCGTACGCGCCGCCAGTCTCATATGCCGGTTGGCTTTACCGGATGAGATGCCGGCGATTGCGATGCCGACCGTCGTGCGACACAAACTCTTTCTGATCGTCAAGGAGGCGCTCAATACTGCCATACGCCATTCCGGGGCGCGCACGGTTCGTTTTTTTTTGCGGCTCGACGATCGGCGATTGAATTTGGCGGTCGCGGATGACGGTTGCGGTTTCGACCCCGAAACGGCACAGAGCGGACGGGCTGGCGGCGGTAATGGCCTGTCCAACATGCAAAAGAGGGCGGCGGCGCAGGGCGGAAAATGGCGACTCGAAAGCCAGCCCGGTGTTGGAACGACCGTCACCGTCGAGGTAACCCTATGACAACGAACCCATTGAACACGACCGATCCGATCACCGTAGCCATTGACGAGGATGACAGCGAGGTGCGGAAGACCCTCGCTGCGTTCATTCGAGGCGCGCCCGGCTGCGCCTGTGTGGGCGAGTATGCCAACGGCGAAGCTGCGTTGGCCGGTCTGAAACGGAATCCCGTTCATATCGTGCTGCTCGATGTCAATCTGCCGGGCATCGACGGCGTCGAGTGCGTCCGGCAACGTGCCGAACTGCTCCCCCAAGCGCAAAAGGTGATGTTGACTGTCCATCAAGACACCGACACGATTTTCCAGGCGTTGGAGGCGGGGGCCAGCGGTTATCTGCTCAAGCCCGTGAAAAAGGCCGAACTGCTTCAGGCCGTGCAGGATGTGGTGCGCGGCGGTTCTCCGATGACCAGCAGCATCGCTCGAAAAGTGGTGCAGTCTTTTCGCAAACAGCCGGCAACGACCGGCGATTCGCTTTCCGGGCTCAGCCCGCGCGAACGCGCCGTGTTGAAGCTCCTGGCCGAGGGCTATATTTATAAGGAAATCGCCGATCAACTCGGTGTCAGCCTTTGGACCGTCAGCACCTACGCTTATCGCATTTACGAAAAACTGCATGTTCGCTCCCGTTCCGAGGCGCTCGTTAAGTACCGCGAGAGCGCGCCGCGATAGCAACGACTGCGCGACTGGGCGAAACATCTCTATTTTTGACGCCCGCTCACGGCGCCGTGTCACAATTATTGTGACGCCTCTTTCAGCTTTCCAAGGCGGGCTCTTATTCAGGTCCTCGTGCTCCCTGGAACCAACGCCGCAGTTTTCGAATAGCTCAAATTGGAAGGGGAGGCGCGGAGGGATTCCCCCCGTCGCCCTAGCAGCATGCCGGAAAACCGGAGATGGTGGCGGTGGGACGTTCCCCCAATGGCGAGGAGTAACTCAGACCGTTTTCCAAGCCACCGGCTGAGATAGCGGGAACAGCGAAAGGTTCGCGGCCTTCCCTCTTTCAACTTTCCAAGACGGGTGTAGGCCCGCCTTTCCACTGTTCGGTCTGCGATCCGGAACGACTTCCCTTTTGATTTGATTGGCGGCCTAACTCGTAAAATGTTGCAAATCGCGGCGGTTATCCGATCTTTTGTTGTTTTCCAAACGATGTCGCCTTCCGTAAATCGAGATTCGTTGCCCTCTTCCGAAATCGTGGTCTCCACCACGCGGAACCGGGATGCCGTGCATCGCGAGGTGCGAGCAGGACGACTGCGGCTTCTCGCTCCTAAGCTCTACACGCCAAATCTGATCGACGATCCCGAAAAAATCATTTGGCGCAATCGGTGGTCGATTTGCTCCGCTTTTTTCCCCGGCGCCTTGATCGCGGATAGAACCGCCTTGGAAGGCAAGCCCGCGGGCGACGGTTCCATTTTCCTGATAGCCGGGAGGGCGACGGATTTGGGCCTCCCCGGTTTGGTCTTCCGCCCCCGTTCCGGCACCGGCCCCATCGACGGAAGCGACATGCCTTTCATGGGATCGCTCTGGATGGCTTGCCAGGCGCGGGCGTTGCTGGAAAACATGAGACCGTCGCGGGCGCGCTCGCATGTTCGGCGCACTTTCTCGCAGGACGAATTGGAGAAGTGGTTGGACGGCATTCTTCGCAAGGGAGGCGGGGATGAAGCGCTCAATCGATTGCGGTCTCAAGCCAAAGCGCTGGCGGGGACGCTGAGAATGGAAAGCGAAGCCGTGAAGCTCGATGCCATCATTGGGGCTCTGCTGGGTTCTCGGGACGCCGAACTCGTGACGGACGTCGGTGCCGCACGTTCCCGCGGACTGGGGTACGATCCCGAACGGCTGGAACGCTTTGACGAACTCCGGGTGGACTTATCCCAGCATCCCTTCCCTGACCGTCCGAGCCGCCCCGGCCAGACGTTTCTCCCGTTTTTCGAAGCCTATTTCTCCAACTTCATCGAGGGGACGGAGTTTCTGGTGGAGGAAGCGTACGCCATTGTTTACGAAGGCACGACGTCCGCGGAACGCCCGGAGGACGCCCACGATATCCTGGACACCTTTCGCGTGGTGTCCGACTCCCACGAAATGCGGAAAGCCCCTCGTAGCCCTAGCGAGTTTATCGACCTGCTCCGGCGTCGGCACGCGGTGATTCTGGCGGGACGCCCCTCCAAGCGGCCGGGAGAATTCAAGCTCAAGGGCAATCGCGCGGGCGAATCGGTTTTTGTCGCGCCTGAGCTTGTCCGGGGAACGCTCCTGCGGGGATTCGAGCTTTTGAACTCGCTGGAGCATCCGATGGCGAGGGCGATCCTGACGATGTTCCTGGTAACGGAGGTCCACCCGTTCGCGGACGGAAACGGGCGCGTGGCCCGGATCATGATGAACGCCGAACTTTCAAGCAGGGACCATGAACGCGTCATCATTCCGAGCGTTTTCCGAACCGAATACATCCAGTCGTTGAAGACGCTCACTCACAACGGGCGTTCCGATGCGCTGATTCGCACGATGGATTTGGTCCAGAATTACGTTTCCCAAATCGACTTTTCCGATTACTCCCACGCTGAGCGTGTGTTGGACACCACGGGCGCCTTCCGAAAACCCGCCGACGCGTTTGGGGATGGGGCAAGGCTGATACTTCCAAAGTCGATGGATCGAGCGTAATAGGGCTTCGGCTGGCCGCTCTCCCGAGACCGCGCCTCAGTAATGGGGGTGAAAAGCGCTCTTCGAATCGGACTTCCCGGAATCGAGGAAGACAATTGAATTTCGCGTTTTCGGCAGTTCAATTGTTCTGAATGCCCCTCGGCTGGCAGCCACCCTGTGGACAGAGGAATATTCCTCCTGGCATTGCCGATGTTGGGAGAATCGATGTGGGTGCCCCCCCGCGGATCGTTCGGGACTCAACCCTTCGGCGGATTCACTCTTGCCGACAGGGTGTGGTCCCAAATAGGGAACGGGGTTCGGTTTGAGAATCTGTGCGCCGGGGCGCCACCAAAGCGGTCCGTATCTTGCGCCATATGATGACCTCATCGCGAGAGAAAACCATCCTCACCCCGGAACAAGCGAATGCCCGCACGGCAGTGTGGCGTTGCCTTTGGGAGAGCGCCGCCCCGTTATACTGGTGCCCTTGGGAAACGGACGCGGCGCTTAATGGTGCTTGTGCGGACCGACCGGTGAACATTGAGGCTATTGCGCGGTCCGTCGCGGCCGACCCGACCGAACTGCTTACAACGCTTCGCGCGCCTATCCAATCCAGCCCCTTCTGGACTTCGACTGTGCGCCGCCTCGCTATCAAGCACACCGCGCTGTTCGTCGGAAATTTTCCTCATCTGCGGCACGATGCCGAGGAACTTCTGTGGTCGGAGGCGTGCCGTGCGGCCCAGAGCTATGCCCCGGTCGGCAATTGCGCGAATGGGTTTCGTCCGCACTATTTCCACTATTACCTTCGAATTTGTCTTAGGGCCGCCGTTGCTGCAATTCGAGGCCGGATCGATGAGTTGAAAGCAACCACCGAAGTCTCCTCGTGCGAGCGTGTTTGCTGCGAAGGGTCGGACTCGGGCGACATTGACGTGCTCGCTCGCGATTGTGGGGCGGTTCTCGAAACGGCGGTGCAGGCGATCCAACAGTTGCCCGAACTGCGGCGCGCCTATCGACTTTGCGTCGTCGAAGGGCTGACGGTTCGCGGAGCGGCGGCGGCGTGCGGAACAAGCAAGTCGTCGTTCCAGCGCGAAGCGGAAGCGCTTGCATCCGCACTTCAGGACCGTTTCGCGGGCGCCCTGGGGCAGCGACCCCAGGCGAAGCCGGACATCGCCCGCACGTTCAGGGCCATTCGCGACATCCTCCATTGCCAGGAAGTGATTCCCGCATGGGCGAAACCGGCAGGCGCGAAGGCGTCCGCCCAGGTTTAAAGCACGTCCATGGCGGTCTAAACGAGGCATGCCCGAGAGAGAGAGTGTCGATGAATCCTACCGGCTCGACTTCCACCGGTATCTTGCTCTGTGTTCCAGCCGATTAGTCAAGAATTCCCCCGCGACCTGGCGGCGATTGCCCGCCAATTGATGCCGGACACCGACCTCTACTGGTCCTACGTTTCCAAGCTCGCGGAAGCGGAGGGAAATCTCCAACTGTTTCGCCCGATCGGATGGCTGGAAAAAGCCGCCATCTGGAAAGAATACAAGCTGGCGATTAGCAGTCTCGCGCTGGGCCTCCGCAATGCTCAATGCGCCGGGTTTGGCGATGAAATTGCCACGCGGCTTGGCGCGGCTCTGAAAATGCTGCACGCGCTCGCTCACACGGACGACCCGCGAGAGCGCGCGGCGATCAGCAACGTGGCGCGCGCCACCGTCAATGAAGTTATTTTTCAAATCGACTCACAAAAGCTATGTAATGGGATGGCTCAACGGTGGACGTTTGAGGAATTATGTAATTCATTCGAATGGGCCGAAGCGGCGACCTTGGAAGTCTGGCGGGCCGGCCGCGACCTGGCTCTTTCCCAGTTCTTCACAACTCTCTCTTTCTTGGGAAATCGTTATGGGGCGGTGCTTGGCGAAGTGGACGATCGATATTTTTGTAACTATTTTTTGCGGACAGATCGCGAGGAGGATTATTGGGATGCGATGGGAAAGGCAATGATGCTGATCGTTTGCAACGACGCGGACGGCGCAAACCTCGCCCGGATCGCGGAGGAGTGCGGCGTCACGGGTGCGATCGTCGAATACAGATCGCCCCTCGCGCTCGTCCAACTTCGCAAGCCGGACATCGGCGACGAGGTCGATCAGCAGTGGAGTCCTTGGTAAGCGCATCCCGTTCGAAACAGCGGAACGAACTCGGTCCGGTAAGGGAGCGAGCCGCCGGTCAATTGCGCCGGCGTGTATCCGCCGCGGAAAGCTTTTCCTTGGTGACCGCAAGATCGATTTCTAGCTGCCGGGTGCGCTCGCTCCACTCGTTTTTCTCCTTTGCATGCCGCTCGATCACGATCGCGTGGTCCTGAAGAGCGGGAACGACCTTTGCCATCTCGCTGCGGGCGGCCAGCAACTCCGCCCTGGTCTGGTGCAATTTCGCGCGAAGCGCCTCAAGTTCCGCAGCGCTCTCTTCGACTCTCTGCCACAGCGCCAGGTTCTCGGTCTCCAGAAGCTTTTGGCCTTCGACGAGTTCCGTCTTTTCGGCGTCGAACTCTGCGGCAAGTTGCTCGCGTGCCACCCGGACAACTTCAAAAGCGGCATCGTTGAAGAGTTTGGCCACCCCGGAGGGAATGCTCTCCTGTTGTTTCCTCGCTTCGGCCCGCGCCTTCCGGAGGAATTCGGTGAGCCGGGCCGTCGCCACTTCGTTGCCAATTCTGGCACGAAGGGTATCGATAGTGATCTTCTCCCCGGCTTCGACTAGGAAATCGTGCGCCGCCCGGATTTCGGCATCGGTGGTTAGTCGCGGTCTCATGCTTCTCTATTGTGCTCTCTCGATGACTTGTCCCCAAGCGCCTTACGTAAGTTACGAAATGTCCGTTGACTGCCGGCCTGAGCCCAAGTTCATTGCTTTTCCCTCTTGCTCTACGGTAATCGGAAACACCAAGCAATCGCCACCGCTCCAGTGATCCTGCCCGCGTTTATCCTCCAGCGCCAGCAGGGCCGCAGCGTGGCCGGCGAGTTGGAGCGCCATGGACCGGCGCTCGCGCGCCCCTTCAATATTGGTGACGCATATTGGTGAAGCGCAGCATGATTTCTATTCCCAGTTATCCTGCTGGTCGGAAACCGGACGGTAATAACATTGCCCGTCCGCAACCCAGCGGGCGTGGTTGCGGGCCTGCGCCTCCGCCACCAGGCCGAGCGCCGACGCGAACTCGTTTTCAAGCTGGTTTTCCGCATTGGCCAGGGCCGCCTCGTGCAGCCGGCGCGCGACCTCGGGCGACTCGAAGTGCGTTGTCACCCAATACTCTTCGCCCGCCACCAGCACCAACAGGTGCCGCATGACCGGCGCATTGCGGCGCCAGAGCCGCTCAAAGAGCGGACTCAAGAGAGCGAGGTTAAATCGCGGCACCACCACCGTCGGGATGGGCGAGGAAGGGTACCCCAGGCGCTGTTCGTGATAGGCGGCAAGATCGGCGAGCGTGCAAATCTGGTCAGGCTGGATGAGATCGATAGCGCGAGTGTGCATACAGTAGCCGTATTGGCGGAGGCGCTTCGCTTGTCCCGTCAATTCCGTTCGTGCCGCAATAGGGATCGCCATGGCCCGCCCCTGCCCTCGTGAAGAACGTTATCGAATTGCTGATTTGTAAATTTGGAATTATTAAGGATCATGTTGATGTAGTTGGTTGGTTTGATTAAAGAGGTTCTTCGGCTTCGTGTGTTCGCCGCTCACTGCCGCTCTTCTCCGAAAAGCCTTTTGGGGCTCCCAGGAAAGAGCGGAATCCCCACCTACGCCCGAGTTTTGGGGAGTCTGCCGACGTGGAGCGGGAATCCAAGCGGGAGTTCTTGGGCGGGCTGGGCCGATTCGGGGACATGCCGCACTCAAGGGTTTCGATAGTGATCTTCTCCCCGGCTTCGATAAGGGAATCGTGCGCCGTCCCAATTTCGGCATCGGTGGTTAGTCTCGGTTCAATGCTCCTCTATTGTGTTCACGCGATAACTTGTCCCCCAGCGCCTTACGTAAGTTACGAAACGCCCATCACGTAATCGATTCCGTCTGAAACGCCCTTTACCAAACCTTACCTCGTTCTATCCCGCGCTCGTGCGCCTTGCGGGGAAGCTCGGTATGGATGCGCGTTCAATAGCAGGCAAAGCCGCGAACGCAATGTTTTAGGTAAAGTCTTGCGTTCGAAAAAAGCCCCGGAACCGCCTCCGTATCTTGGCCGTATATGAGAGGTTGCCGTTCCCTGACTGATAGCGAAGTTGTCGCCGCCCTTTCCGCAATCGACGGCCCGCACGCCCGCCGGGACAAGGCTCTGTTTTTGGTGTGCGTACGCGCCGGGTTGCGGATCGAGGAGGCTCTCGGATTGCGAATTCGCGATGCATGGGATGGCGCCCCGCTGCCGCGCATTCATCTTCCCCGGCGCATAACCAAAGGCAAATGGAAAGGGGGCTCGCTGCCGCTTCACCGCGAGGCCGCCGCAGCGATCGACGCCTATCTCAATACCGAGCGCCCCGGCGCCCGCGCCGACGAACCGCTCTTTCTCTCCCGCAAATCACGATCGATGGCCCCGATGGCCCCGAGGGCCCCGATGGCCCCGATGGCCCCGATGGCCCCGATGGCCCCGATGGACCCGTCGGCGGGATGGCGGCGCTTCAAGCGGATTTTCTCCAAAGCAGGAATCCGCGGCGGGACTCTTGCCACCCACAGCGGCCGAAAGACATTTTGCCGGCGCGTCCACGACCTCACCGGCCACGATTTGATTGCGACTGCAGCGGCCATGCGCAGTACGGTGGGTTCCGTGATATCCTACCTGCAAGCCGACTCGGCGCGCGTGGAATCGGCAATCCTCGCGTAGAAAATGAGAATTGTCGTGAGATCGGCTCAAGGTGATGCGCCGGAGTTTTCCTCGAATAAACTCCACGCCCACAAACGTAAGGTCCGAGCCGTCAACGCTGATGGTGTTACCGGTGCGATCCTCAGCCCAATATTTCTCGGGACCGGAGTTCAAAACGCAGCCTAGCATTTCCATCCGCGCACCATTAACCAGTTCCAGATAAGGGCCATGAATTCCTCCCAGCTTCGCTCCCAGGCACCAGGCTTGTGCATGGTCGAGGCGGATGCGGGCATATAATCTTCGGGGTTCCAGTTGCGAGCCCAGACATGTTGGTTGCGGATCAGCCATCCGCATCGCGGCGTGGAGGGTACGACGGCGTCAACACCCCGGAGAAAGTCGTTTCTGGCTCCCTTTCGGTCGCCCGATGACGATAAGGAGCTTTTTTCTTTTGTCAGTTGAGGAAATGACAGGGTCACCAAATTTTGGAATTCCAGTCTGCTCTCCCCGGCTTTCAATATAACGAGCAGGTATTCCAATTCTTAGTCGTGCAACTGGCAAACTTCGACACGGCGGTCGTCAGCAGTGCGAACCGAGACTCCTTTGCGCTGGTGCGTGAGGCGCAGGAAAAAGTGGCGCAAACGGTGCCCAACTGCGGGATTGCAACGGCAGTGGACATCGGCATGGCGGGCAACATCCACCCCCGAACAAGCAGGAAGTCGGGCGCTGGCTCGCGCAGGTGGCGCTCAAGCAGGTCTATGGCAAGAAGGTGGCGGTCAGCGGGCTACTCTACGCGGGCGCTCAGTTTGAAGGCGGCAAGGGCCGTCGTCCGTTTTGCGGAGGGCTCGGAGCCGTTGGTTTTGAAGGGGAACGGCAGCTTTAAAATCGCGGTGGAAGACAGGAAATTCGTTTTCGCGACCGCCATTCTGAAAGGCGATGCCGTCGAGGTTTCCGCACCGTCCTTCGCACAACCTGTCGCAGTGCGCTACGCATTCCTGAACGCGCCGGAGATGTCGCTCTTCGATGCGGAGGGCGGGCGGAAGGCTGACGTTACACGCGAGGAGTAGTCCATGCGGCATCGATGAGGACTGTATGCGGGATGGCGGGGCTGCCGCGTTCGTTCCGGTGAATCTGCGCCACGACCATGTCCACGGCGGCGCGACCGAGTTGTTCCGGTTGGTGATCGAGACCTCCCAATCCTCTCAAGCCGCGCTGGCGCATCAGCCAGGCAACGTGCGCTTGGTCGAACGGGCGCCTGTTCAGGACGTTGGCCTGCTGCCAGGGAAATTGCTCCGCGACCAGAATGGCTTCGGGGGTTTCGCGACGCAACCAGCGTGCAACGGCGGCGTGGTTACCGGGAGCAGCGAGCAGCGGGGCCACGCGCTCGCGCTTGGGAAGTTGCTGCTGGCAGGCCAGGAAGGCTCCGAGCCATTTGCTTTCCACGCGCAGGTTCATCTCCGGCGAAAGGACGAGGCCGATGCGGTGAAAGCCCATGGCTCGCAGTTGAGTCCACGCAAGGATACAACCTTGATAGTGATTTGGCGAGACGCGGTGCAGCACGGGTTCGTGAAGGCTGGTGCCGATGGTAACACCCGTGAGACCGTTTAAATCCAGCGGAAACTTAATGGCTGATTCGGGCACGGGTGGAATGATCAGCCCCCACTGCCCTCGTGCGGCCAGTGTGAGGCGCAGGCGCTCCGGCGACATTCGTTCCGTGCCGACGGGATAGACTTCCAAGCCATAGCCCAGTTCTTGCGCCCGGGCGCGCGCCCCGCTCAAGAGAGGGGCGGAATCCATGACTGCGGCGCAGTTTTCCCTGGCGGGCCAGAGATCGATCCAGGCGACGTTGGGCGGATCGCTGCGGCGACGATGGTGATGCATCTGGGCCATCAGAGCCGAGATCATCGGATGTGGACGATAGCCAAGTTTCCGGGCGCTTTCCTGGATAGCCTGGCAACGTTTCAGCGGGATGGAAGGGTCGTTCCGCAAGGCTTTGGAAACTGTCGAAACGGAGACGCCGGCGGCATCGGCGACGTGTCGCATGGTCACGGGTTGGGGCGGGCTCACGAAACGATATTCGTAAAACACCACTCGCCTGGCAAGGGTGAATCCTTTTAGGTTGCCTCCTATGCCCCTCTGTCAATCCGACATTGAACTCTTTGATCAAATCAAGACCCGCCTTTACACACCGGTGGTTGGCGACATTCTCGACCAGCTTGGGTTCACTCATCAGTTCCTGCCCCAGGCTATCCGCCCGTTGCTTCCGGAAATGAAGCTGGCCGGGCGCGCGATGCCCGTTCTCATGATCGATGTGTTTGGTCCCCAGAAGAAGCCCTTTGGCAAGCTCACCGAAGCCCTTGACCAGTTGCAACCGGGAGAAATCTATCTGGCCAGCGGTGGCGACATGCGGTGCGCCTACTGGGGCGAGATCCTTACTGCTACGGCTCGGATGCGCGGTGTGGCCGGCGCGGTGGTGAACGGTTTTCACCGGGACACGCCCCGGGTGTTGGAACAGAACTGGCCGGTTTTCAGCTGCGGAGCATTCGCGCAGGATTCGGCGGTCCGCACCAAGGTCGTCGATTATCGCTGCCCGATGGAAGTCGGCCAGGTCCAGGTCGAGCCGGGCGACTTGGTATTCGGCGACGTCGACGGGGTTGTTATCGTGCCCCGGCGCGTGGAGCAGGAAGTCATTTCTGGGGCCCTCAAGAAAGCCTCGGGTGAAAATTTGGTTCGCAAGGAAATTGAGAACGGCATGTCCAGCACCGCAGCCTTTGAAAAATATGGAATACTCTAATCAAATGCCCGCACCGTTTCGGCTGGACGGTGAAGTCGCCATTATCACCGGTGGCGCGACTGGACTTGGCTTCGGAATGGCCCGGTGTCTCGTCGCCTCTGGCGCGAAAGTGGTGCTCGCAGGCAGGCGCGAGGAGGAACTGCAAAAAGCCGCAACCGCGCTGGGTGCGGCAGCCAGCTATGTTCGGCACGACGTGACGGAACATGCCGCGGCAGGAAAACTGGTTGAAGCCGCCACACACGCTGCAGGATCGCCCCCCGGTATCCTGATCAACAACGCTGGAATTCATCTCAAGAAACCCGCCGTGGAAACAACGCCGGAAGAGTTCCTAAGCGTGCTCAACACTCATGTCATCGGTGCCCACGCGCTCACCAGAGCCGTTTTGCCGGGGATGATCGAACGCAAACATGGCAATGTGATTTTCATCGCTTCAATGGCTTCGCTCTTTGGGCTTCCCAAGGTAATCGCCTATTCCGCTGCCAAAAGCGCCTATCTGGGCATGGTGCGGACGCTGGCCTCGGAAGTGTCCACGCATGGGGTCCGAGTCAACGCCATCGCACCGGGTTGGATTGACTCCGAGATGATGCGCACCGCGCTCGATGGCGATCCTGCTCGACGCGACAAAATTCTGGGCCGCACACCGATGGGGCGATTTGGAGAGGCGGACGACATTGGTTGGGCAGCGGTGTATCTCTGTTCACCGGCGGCGAAGTTCGTCACGGGAGCGGTTATGCCGGTGGATGGCGGTATTAGCATTGGCTTCTGAAGCATATGAAACTTGGATTTGGCTTGTACCGGCATCAGCTTCACGCGGACTACTACCGCTTTGCGAGGCAATGCGGAGCGACGCATCTTGTTGTGCATTGGGTGGATTACTTTCGCTCCTCGCGAAGCAATTCACCGGGTGACCAGCCCATCGGCGACGATTCCGGCTGGGGGCTGGCCGGCGATCCCGATCGGCTCTGGTCGTTCGAGGAACTTTCGGCGATGAAGGCGGAAGCCGCGGCACACGGGTTGCAAATCGAGGCCATCGAAAACTTCGATCCGGCCCACTGGCACGACGTGCTGCTTGACGGACCGAAAAGGGAATCCCAACTGGAGAACCTTAAGACTATCGTTCGCACGGTCGGTCGTCTTGGAATCCCGATTATCGGTTACAATTTCTCGCTGGCCGGCGTGGCGGGACGCGTCAAAGGTCCATGGGGGCGTGGCGGAGCCGAAGTGGTGGCGATGGACGGCTTCTACGACCGACCAATTCCAAACGGGATGGTTTGGAACATGGTCTATGACCGGAGCGCGCCGCATGGCGAACTCGCGCCTATCACGCATGAGGAATTGTGGCGGCGGCTCGGCGACTTTCTCGACGCCGTGGTGCCCGTGGCCGAGGAAGCGGGCGTAACGCTCGCGGCGCATCCCGACGACCCACCGACACTGACTGTCCGCGGTCAGCCACGGTTGGTGAATCAACCACAGCTTTACCGACGGCTCATCGACCGCCGACCCAGCCCGAGCAATGCGCTGGAGTTCTGTCTTGGCACGCTAGCCGAGATGACGGACGGGGATATCTATGAGGCGGTCGAAACCTACAGCCGCCAGCAAAAAATCGCCTATATCCACTTCCGAAATGTTCGCGGCAAGGCGCCTCATTACAAAGAAACTTTCGTGGACGAGGGCGACATCGACATGCTGCGCGTGCTGCGGATTCTCAAGGAGAATAGCTTCGACGGAGTGCTGATTCCCGACCACGCGCCGCAGATGACCTGTGACGCTCCCTGGCATGCCGGCATGGCTTATGCATGTGGTTGGATGAAAGCGGCACTTGCGGCAGTGGACTGTGATTCATGAGCACGCCGCGGAACATGCACGGTTATCGCTGGACGGTTTGCGCGCTTCTTTTCGCGGCCACGACCTTGAACTACATGGACCGGCAGATCCTGGGGATCCTCGCGCCAACTTTGCAGAAGTCGCTTGGCTGGAACGAAATCCATTACAGCCACATCGTCATGGCGTTCCAAGCCGCCTATGCGCTCGGCCTTTTGGGCTTCGGTCGACTGATCGATGCGATCGGCACGCGACATGGTTATGCCATCTCCGTGTTTGCCTGGAGCGTTGCGGCGATGGCACATGCGCTCGCACGCGGCGTTTTTGGATTTGGAGTGGCCCGGTTTGGTCTGGGGCTTAGCGAAGCGGGCAACTTTCCAGCCGCCATCAAGACTGTGGCCGAGTGGTTCCCCGTGAAGGAACGCGCGTTGGCGACGGGCCTGTTTAACTCGGGCTCCAATGTCGGCGCCATTCTTGCTCCGCTCCTTGTTCCGTGGCTAACGCTGCATTACGGCTGGCAGATGTCCTTTCTGGCGCTTGGCGCCACTGGGTTTGCGTGGCTGCTCTTTTGGTACTGGCTCTATGCGGAGCCCAACCGATCTTCCCGTGTCTCAAAGGAGGAACTGTCGCATATCAATAGCAATCCACCCGATCCGCCGATGGAGAAAGTTTCGTGGCAAAAGCTTCTGCGCTTCCGGCAAACCTGGGCTTTTGTCATTGGCATTTCGTTCACTGCGCCGATCTGGTGGTTCTTTCTCTACTGGCTGCCGAAATTCCTGCACCAGAAGCATGGCCTGGATCTGGGCAGCCTCGGCCCGCCCCTGGTAGTTATCTATACAATGACCTCCGTCGGCAGCATCGCAGCGGGATGGTTCTCGGGTTTTCTGATGAAGCGCGGATGGTCGCGCAACGCGGGTCGCAAGACCGGCCTGCTCATCTGCGCGCTGGCTGTGGTGCCGGTGATCTTTGCCGCTTACGTGTCGAATCTCTGGGCGGCCACGTTCCTCATCGGCCTTGCGGCCTCGGCCCATCAAGGTTGGGCGGCGAACCTCTTTACGCTCGTCTCGGACCTCTTCCCAAAAGAAACGGTCGCCACAGTGGTGGGGCTTGGATCGATGTTCGGTTCGCTAACCGCAATCGGTTTTTCCCAAATCACCGGGTTGGTTCTTCAAGCGACCGGAAGTTATTGGCCGCTGTTCGTCATCGCCGGCAGCGCCTACTTAATAGCGCTTGGCATCATGCAGCTATTGATACCGGATATGAAACCAGCCGAGTTAGACTCCTCCATCCCATGATACAGCCGGAAAGACTCACAAATCAGTAACTATGAAAACGCAATCGATTCATCTTATTCTTTCCGGCTTGTGTCTGATGCTAATTGCCATGGCCGCGCGAGCGGCAGAGGTGCCTGTGGTCCTTGCCCCGGACGCTTCGCAGGTCGAACGACTCGCGGCGCAGGACCTGACCGATAATCTGGCCCGACTTTATCCCCGTGACCGGTTTATCCTTGGCGCGAACCTGCCCGCCACAGGCAAGGCTATTGTGCTCGGCAAGATTTCCGATGCGCGGGTGCGCGCTCATTTGCCAGGAGAGGTTCCGATCGCTCCAGAAGGATATTGCATACGCGCCGAGAATGCCGGCGGCCTGGAGTTGGGCGTCATTGCCGGGGCGGACGCCTATGGCGTGGCCTATGGTGTTTACGGATTGCTGGAGAAACTCGGTTGCGGGTTCTATCTTTCGGGGGACATCGTTCCGGCGGCACGGAACGAATCTCTGTCGTTCAAGAATTGGGATCTCGCGGACAAACCGCTCGTGCAGGATCGGCTCGTATTCGATTGGCACAATTTCCTAAGCGGTTGCTCGACGTGGAATCTGCCGGACTGGCGGCGTTGGACAGCGCAGTCACAGAAGATGGGTTACAACGCGATCATGGTCCACGCCTACGGCAACAATCCAATGGTTAGTTTCGATTTCAACGGAAAAACCAAGCCGGTTGGGTATCTCTCGACGACGGTCAAAGGACGGGACTGGTCAACGATGCATGTTAACGACGTGCGCCGGCTCTTCGGCGGGGCCGTTTTCGACAGCCCCGTGTTCGGTGCGGACGCGGCGCAGGTGCCGGAGGGAAAGCGGGCTGAGGCTGCGCGGAAGCTGATGCAAGGTGTATTTGCCCACGCCGCCGAACGGGGAATGAACGTGTTTTTTGCCGATGACGTGGACACGATCTCTGCGAACCCTCAGGAATTGATAGCATCGTTGCCCGCCAGCGCGCGGTTCGCCACCGGTTCAAACGGCGCGATCTGGCTCGCCAACCCCGACACACAAGAAGGCTATCGATATTATAAAGCGCAGGTCGTCACATTGCTGTCGGATTACCCACAAATCACGTCTCTGGTGGCCTGGTTCCGCAACGGCGGCACGCCGTGGCTGGACTTGAAAGCTGCCGAAATGCCTGCCGCATGGCAGGAGGAATACAAAGCCGCCATCACACGCCGGCCTGAAGTGGCGAAGTTCCCGAATTCAGTCAGCATGTTTGCCATTGGAAAAATCGTGGGTGCGTTCGAGCGGGCGTTAAAGGAACTCGGTCATGACCGAGTTCGACTCGCCGCCGGCACCTGGAACTTTGCCTTTTTGCAGAGCGCAGACGTGTTCTTCCCGTCTGGCATCCCGCTTATCGGCCTCGATTACGGCACGCTCTTCAACAAGTCGAATCTCGCTACACCGGAGAGTCGCCAGAAACTCGCCGAAGTCGGCGCGCATCGTCCAGTCATTCCGGTCATCTGGGCGCACCACGATGACGGCGCTTACATCGGACGACCGTTCATTCCGTTTGCCGATTTCAACACGAAACTCACCGAGGCCAAGGCGGGCGGGTTCGGCATCATTCACTGGACAACGCGTCCGCTTGACCTGTTCTTCTCCAGCCACATCCGCCAAGTCTGGGAGCGCACGCAAAACGAACCGTTGCGGGGCGCCTGCGATGAAATGGCGGCGCGTGCTCTCGGCGATATCCGGTTGGGCGAGTATCTTGAGCGCTGGGCGACCGGTGCGCCGATCTTTGGGCGGGAGACCAGCGATGATTTCATCGACCGCCCGCTGTTGGACGTCGACGCGGTGGTCAGCGGTTGCCGCGAACGGATCGCATTGCTTGGTTCAGCGGAAAACGACCGTGCCAACTACTTCCGAGGACTGGAGCAATTCATCGCGGCGTTTCACGAGACGCACGGGCTTTTGCAGCGTTCGCAGGCAGCGCTCAAGAGCAAGAACCTCGACGAGGCCCGCCGAATCATGGCGCAGTGCCATCCCGAAGCCGTAATCGAGCAGTTCGCAAAACTCGCTTCCTCCGGAATCACACGGGGAGAACAGGGGCTGATCGTCACTCTGAACACGCGTTGGCTGGTTTATTATATCCGCCAGCGCCAGATGCTCGGAATGGAGCCGATCCGGTACAACTTTGGCCCGACCTCGCACGATAAGCTGGCTCAGGCCCCCGGCCACTTTACCTATTTCTTCGACGTCGGCCAGAAGGTATGGCAGACTCTCGGCGAGGAGGAAACTGGCGCATCGATTTTCACCGCAGCGTCGGCCAGCGACGAAATCGCCCGGCACGGCGTTGAGAGCGACAAGCCATTCACGTTTACGTTACGCCCGATCGTTCGCAAGGCAGCTTTGCCGGCCGCGCACTACCAGGTGCGCCTTTTGCTGTTCGACCCCGACTCCACCGCCGAGGGGCAACGCGTGTTTACGGTCTCGGTCGGCGCCACGTCCAGCGCCGTGGATATCTTCAAAGAAGCCGGCGGCGCCAAACGGATGCTGGAGAAAACCTACCCAGTCACATTGCGCGCTTCCGGAGAGATTGCCGTCACATTGACCCCTGTGGAAGGCAAAGCCGTCATTTCCGGGGCTGTGTTGGAACGAAAGTGAAAGGCGAATAGCCAATGTAATGCGTTGCTTGTCACCGGTCTCGCGGGTCGGATGATTTTAATGTCGGGCTGATTTTGATTGATTCCATTTGTTTCGCGGCGCAGGTTTCCCACCTTGTCAAAACCTACGCACAGCCAATCGTCAAACAGCAAGCGCCAAGCAAGCCTGGCCGACATCGCAGCCAGGGCGGAGGTGTCCGTGTCTGCTGTTTCTCGGATTCTGGCTGGAAAAAACCTCAACCACTTCACCTCAGCCAACATTGAGCGGGTGCGCGCAATCGCCAGCGAACTGCGCTACCGCCCAAATCGTCTGATCCGGGGCATCCAAACCGGTAAGACCGGACTGGTGGGTGTGGTGGGGCTTTCTCATTCGCGTGGCGATTTTTATGGGGACGTGCTGGCCGGCATTCACGATGAGCTGATTTCCGAGGATCGCTTGCCGGTGGTGATCTGGAGCAATGTCGATTCTCCGTTGGAGAGGGGGCGTAGTGAGATTGAGCAGATCCACGCGCTGGTGGACCTCCGGGTCGAGGGAATCATTCTTAGTCCGGTCGTCTATGGGGCAACCGATCTCTATTTTAAGGAAATTCTGGAGCGAAATATTCCGCTCGTGACCGTGGATCGGGCACTGCCCCGGACCCATTGCTGCTTTGTTGGTTCTGATGACGAGGCCGGCATGCTGGCGGTCCTGGATCACTTGAAAGCCCTCAATCATCGACGCATCTGTTTCTTTGGTGCGGATGACGCAGTGAGCACGGGGTTGCACCGGCTACAGGCCTTTCGCAACTTCGTTTCGCATGACAAGGAGATCGAGCCCGTCGAATACCTGCTGCCCCACTGGAAGCCAACCGTGGAGGATGCGCTCGACTGTTTGGGCAAAGCCCATAGGCAAACCGCCATCGTTGCGGTGCATGACCCTTTTGCATGGGCGCTTTATCAGGCGGCAGCGATCAAGAAGCTGCGAATTCCCGAGGACCTTTCGGTGGTCGGTTACGGCAATGATGCAATTTCCAGGCATGTGGTTCCTTCGCTGACCACGGTGGACCAACATGCCTATGATATCGGCACCAGTGCCGCCCGCCGTTTGCTTCTGCGAATTGCCAGTTCTGCCGAACGCCCTCGCAAAGTTCTGCTGCCCTGCGACCTGATTGTCCGGCAGTCCACGGCAGCGGTCCTCGATTCCTAGCGGGACAGCGCCTTCCTCCAAGCGGGAGCGCACTAATCAATCTCTCAATGAAGCCAACCCCAACGGACGTGCTTACGAGCGCGCAAACGCGACTGGGGCTGCAGTGCCTACCAACTCCTGTTTCTCTTATCCATCCTGCTGCGCGTCCCGACGCTCGCCCTGCTCTATCGCATCCGCGAGCCCAGTGCGCATCGCGCCCGCCACCTTTTAAGGACCGCGCTCTCCTTCGGCGGTACGTGAAACTCAGCGAGGACAAGTTCCTCAAGAAAAAGGGTGGCAAATAATCGACACGTCGGGCGAGGATGTGCAATTCATTCACCAAACGCGAGACCTCCCAGGCACCCATAACGCCTGCCAATCGGGTCCGAATCCCCCCGTATCCGCATCGAAGTTCCAGGGCAAAACCAGCAATCTTTAAAAAAGGCGGCAAATATTTGACACGGAGCCGGAAATACGAGATTCTTCAGAATCCGTGAGTTCCCACTCGCCCAATTCTATGGTTTTTCCCTTCGCGCCTCGCGTTGGCGCCCTCGTTGTCAACGGGGCAAATAATGCGTTTGGCGCTCTCGTTCGGCCCGTTTGCGCTCGCCAGAGCGCGTCATCGAAGCCGCCCCTGCAAATAAAATGAAAACCCCGATCTTCCTCAGTTCCAAGTAACACCACACCTAGTAAATCCCGTATGAAATCCAATAATCGCCCAAATAATCCCCGGTCCTCCAAACGCTCCTTCTCCCGTCGAAAATCTGCGATAACCTCAAAATCCATCCTGGCCGCCGGGATTTCCGCCGTCGCCGCCACTCCGACCCTGCTCCACGCAGCGACTTACACTTGGGATTCCACCGCCAGCGGCGGCGCTCCCGTGGACGGCACAGGCGCCTGGAGCACCGGCACTGCCAACTGGTGGAACGGAACTACCGATATCGCCTGGACCAGCAGCACCGACACGGCGGTATTTGGCGTGAATAACGGAACGGCAGGGACGGTCACGGTTGGGGCAGTCTCCGTGGGGGCCATGACCTTTAACGCCACGGCTTCGGGCAACTACACGCTCAGCAGCGGGACCATCACCCTGGGCGGCACAACGGCGACAATCACAGCCAACACCGGCGCGACGATCGGTTCGCTGCTGACGGGAACCGCGGGCATGACCAAGGCCGGCGCGGGCACGTTGACTCTCACCAGTTCGAATTCCTACACGGGGGCGACCAAGATCACCAGCGGCACGCTGGCCCTCACGGGAGGCGGCGCGCTCCCGCTCGCCAGCGCTATCACCATCAATGGCGGCACTTTTGACATCGGCTCGCAGACTGCCGTCAACAACCTCGGCAACGGCAACGGTCTCGTCTTTGGGGCCAGCGGCGGGACGATCAACGGCAGCGGGACTCTCAGCATCGTCGGCGTGGGCGGCGCTTCCTATGGCTTCACTGTGCCCGCCAGCGCCAACGCGGTCGTCAATGCAAACGTTCTTCTCTCCGAGCCGGCGACGAACTACCAGCAGTTGGTAAACTTGGGTTCCGGCGCCAATCTGACGATTAACGGCAAGCTTGCCGCCGTAGGCTCCGGCGGGAGCCCGGAGGCCCTCTGGCTGGCTGGCGGCAGCGGGACCGTGACCGTGACGAATACGGCTAATAGCTTTACCAGCCTTAACATCGGTTCTGGCGCGGGAAACACGATTTCCACCCCCGATTTCGCCGCGATGGGAACCTCGAAGGGGATGACCCTCGGGCAATACGGCGGAGCGGCCACCTTGATCTACACCGGAACGGGCGCCACAACCACGTTCAACTTTAATAGCGCGGTGCTCGCGCCAAGCTTCCTCAACAATGGCAGCGGCACGGTAACCTTCAGCAACGCCACTTTCATTTCGCCCTATGGTACCGGGACCAACGCGACCAACCAAACCCTGACTCTTGGGGGCTCGGCTGGCATTGTCGTTTCGGGGGTCATTCAGGATGCGAACACAGACCATATCCATTGGAATACGAACCTGGCCAAGACCGGCTCCGCCACACTGACGCTCGGCGGGGCAAACACCTACTCCGGCACGACGACGATCACCGGGGGCACGCTGCAAATCGGCGCGGGCGCCACAACTGGTTCGATTTCCGGCAGCGCCGGCGCCATCGCCGATAATGCAACGCTGGCATTCAACCGCACCAACACGCTTACGCAGGGCACGGACTTTCCCGCCACCATTTCCGGCACGGGCAGCGTGGTCCAGGCGGGCAGCGGGCTGACGATTCTCTCCGGCAGCAACAGCTACACCGGCACGACCATCGTTTCCAGCGGCACGCTGCAAATCGGCGCGAGCGGCACAACGGGCTCGATCGCTCCAAGCAGCGCGATCACCGATAACGGCACGCTGGCGATCAACCGCTCCAATGCGGTCACTCAAGGAACGGATTTTGCGGCAACCATTTCGGGGGCGGGCGGTCTCACGCAGGCCGGGGCAGGCACGTTGATCCTCAACAGTTCAAATTCGTTCACCGGCGCGACGAAGATCGCCAGCGGCACGCTGCAAATCGGCGCGGGCGGCACGGCGGGCGCGCTTTCGACCAGCAGCACGATCACCAACAACAGCGCGCTGGTGTTCAACCGCTCCGACACCATTGCGCAGGGGACGGGCTTCGCGGCCAATATCCTGGGAACAGGCAGCCTCACGCAGGCCGGCGCGGGCACGCTGATTCTCTCCAGCAGCAACAGTTACAGCGGCGGAACTATAGTTGCCATTGGTTCGCTACAACTGGGCAACGCCAGTGCGCTCGGGGCCGTCACCGGGAGCCTCGCGGTCAACGGCGGGACGTTGGATTTGAACGGAAACAGCATTTCGGTGGGGGCGCTCAGCGGAAACAGCGGAGCTGCGATCACCAGCAGCACAACGGGTTCGATCACTCTCACCGCCAGCAGCGCAACCAGCAGCACCTATGCGGGCTCGATTCGGAACGACGCGGGAACCCTGAGCCTGAACAAGGCGGGCACGGGCGCCCTGATCCTCGCCGGCAGCAACAGTTACATAGGCACGACGACCATCTCCAGCGGCACGCTGCAATTGGGCGGCGGCGGGACGACGGGCTCGCTTTCGCCAAGCAGCGCGATCACCGATAACGGCGCCCTGGTGTTCAACCGCACCGACACGATCACGCAAGGGACGGATTTCGCGGCGAACATCTCGGGAACCGGGAGCCTCACGCAGGCCGGCGCGGGCACCTTGACCCTCACCAGTTCGAATTCCTACACGGGGGCGACCAAGATCACCAGCGGCACGCTGGCTCTCACGGGCGGCGGCGCGCTCCCGGTCGTCAGCGCCATCACCATCAACGGCGGCACGCTGGACACGGGTTCGCAGAATGCCACCAACAACATAGGCAACAACACCGGGATCACCTTCGGCGCCAGCGGCGGCACGCTGAACGGCAGCGGGACTCTTACCATTATCGGAACAAGCGGCGGTGCGTCCGGGTTCACTGTGAATGCCGGTGCCACTGCGGTCGTCAATGAGAACGTTCTGCTGATGCAGCCAGCAGGCGGGTACCAACAGTTGGCAGGCGTCGGTGTCGGCGCCACTCTGACGGTCAATGGAGTGCTCCGGGCGACGGGTACCAACGGGAGCCTGGAAGCGGTCTGGCTGAGTGGCGGTGGCACCATAATCCTGACGAACACCAGTAACAGCTTCAGCGCCCTCGGCTTCTGGCCCTCAGCCGGCCCTGCCACCACTCTAATAACCGCCAATCTGGCCACCTTGGGAACCGGGCTGACGATGAACTTGGGACAAAACACCGGACAGGGACCGGCCACCTTCATCTATACCGGGACAACAACCTCGACGTCGTTCAACTTCCAGTCCGACGATCTCGCGCCAAGCGTCCTCAATAACGGCAGCGGCACGCTGACCTTCACCAACGGAGCTTTCAATTCACCGTACTCTGTAACCAATAGCACGACCAACCAGACCTTCACCGTGGGCGGCTCCGGCGGCATGGTAATTTCGGGTGTGATTCAGGACGCGATCAACAGCGGCACCAACTTCCTCCGCACCAACCTGTCGAAAACCGGCGCGGGCACATTGACGCTAAGCGGCTCAAATACCTACACCGGCACAACGACGATCTCCGGCGGCACGCTGCAAATCGGCGCGGGCGGCACGGCAGGTTCCATCGCCTCCGGCAGCGCCATTATCGACAACGCAACGCTGGCGTTCAACCGCTCCAACACGCTTACTCAGGGAACTGACTTCGCCACCACCATCTCAGGCTCCGGCAACGTGGTCCAGACTGGCATTGGGACGACCGTCCTCTCCGGCTCGAACAGTTACAGCGGCGGCACGACCGTTGCCAACGGTACCTTGCGGATCAGCAACACTAACGCGCTCGGCATGGGCGCAACCGCGGTCAACGGAGGCATCCTCCAATACCCGCAGCCGCAGTTCCTCACGGGCGCTTCCTCAATCGCCGTCAACACCGGGGGAGCCTTGGGCCTCAATGTGGGCGGCACCAACGAGTTCACCAGCGCCAATCTGGACAGCGTCTTCAGCGGGAGCAGCGGCGTGACGTTTAACGCGGGCGCGACGGTTGCTCTCGATACCAGCAACGCCGGCGGGCCCTTTGCCTACACGAGCGTGATCTCGGGGTCGCTGGGAATCACGAAGCTGGGAATAGGGAACCTGGTGCTTTCGGGTTCCAACACCTATCTCGGGCCGACGCAACTCAGCGTGGGCGCAATCAACGGCGTCACCCTGGCCAATGGAGGTCAGCCCAGCAGCCTCGGCGCGAGCGGCAGCGCCGCCTCGAACCTGGTCTTTGGCGCCAGCGCCGGCAGTGGCAACACCGTTCTGAGTTGCACCGGAGCGGGAGCGGTCAGCACCGACCGGCTCTTCACCCTCGGCAGCCAGCTTGTCGCCAACGGGACCACGACCCTCGACAACTCGAGCGGCGGCACGCTCAGCTTCACCAACCCGGGGGCCATCGCGGTTTCCGCAACCGTCGCGACGACCCTGGCGTTTACCGGCTCCAGCGCGATCGTCTTCGCGCCCGTCCTTGGCAACGGCTCCGGAACGGTGGCCCTGAGCGCCAGCCTGGCGAACGTTCTCACGCTGACCGGAAACAACACCTACACCGGCTCGACAACCATAAGCGGCGGCACCTTGCAGATTGGCAATAGCGGCACGACTGGGTCGATCGGTTCGACCAGTGGCGTCTCGCTTGCCTCCGGAGCGTTGCTGGCGTTCAACCGGACCGACAATTATGGCGGCAGCTTCACGAAGCCGATCAGTGGCTCGGGGGCCGTGGCTCTTAATTCCGGGACGTTGACGCTCACCGGCTCCAACAGCTACACAGGAACGACGACCGTTGGCGGCGGCACTTTGCAGATCGGCGACGGTGTTAGCGGGGCGCTTTCGACCAGCAACGCGGTAACGCTGAATGGCGCCGGGACGCTGGCCGTGAACCTGGCCAACAGCGGCACCTTCGGAAGCACGATCAACATCGGTTCCGGAACGCTGAACTTGATCGCGGGCGGCACGAACACCCTTTCGGGTCAGATCAACGGATTTGGCACGGGGGTCATCAACCAGAGCGGAACCGGGAGGACGATCCTCAGCTACACGAATCCGTTTTTTGGAACAACCAATATCACCGCCGGCGTGCTGCAGCTAAACACGCAATATGCGGCTTATGACAGCACGGTGAATGTCGGGCCGGGCGGCGCGCTTGCCTTCGGAGTAACTGCCGTCAGCGTGGGCGGGCTTGCCGGAAGCGGCAATGTTGTGTTGCTGAATGGAGCAAACGGCGTGACGCTGACCGACGGCAGCAACGGCCAGAGCACCGTTTTCAGCGGGAATTTGAGCGGCGCAAACGGAGCGTTGGTTATGAACGGTTTAGGCGCGCTCGCTCTCACCGGTTCGAACAGTTACAGCGGCGGCACGACGGTCGTCAACGGAACCCTTCTGGCCGGCAATACCTACGCGCTCGGCACGGGCACAACAGGGGTCAGCGCCGGGGGGACCCTTCAATACCAGCAGCCTGGGTTTCTTCCCAGCGCTTCCGCGATCACCGTCAACAGCGGGGGGACTTTGGGCCTGAACGTCGGCGGCACGAACGAATTTTCGAGCGCCGATCTGGACAGTTTCTTTGGCGGGAGCAGCGGCGTGACCTTCAAGGCGGGCGCTGCGGTTGCCCTGAGTACCAGCAATGCCGGCGGAACGTTCACCTATGGAAGCGTGATTTCGGGAACACAGGGAATCACAAAGGCGGGCTCAGGAACCCTGGTGCTTTCCAATTCGAGTTCCTACCTCGGCGCGACCACAATCACCAGCGGCACGCTGGCCCTCACGGGCAGCGGCGCGCTCCCGCTCGCCAGCGCCATCACGATCAATGGCGGCACGCTCGATATGGGTTCGCAGAATGCGGCCAACAATCTCGGCAACAACACCGGTCTCGTCTTCGGCGCCAGCGGCGGCACGCTCAATGGCAGCGGGACTCTCACCATCACTGGTACGAACGGCGGTGCCAACGGCTTTACGGTGCCCGCCGGAGCCACTGCGGTCGTTAATGAGAGCATCGTTCTATCCAATACTGCGGGCTCCAGCTATCAACAGTTGGCCAACTTGGGATCTGGTGCCAATCTGACCATCAACGGAAAGATCACCGGACCGGGCCAGCTCTGGCTGAACGGTGGCGGCGCCCTGACCCTGACGAATACCAGCAACAGCTTCGGCTCCGTTGACTTCAATCCCTCAGCCGGCCCTGCTACCATTCTCAAAACCGCCAGCCTCGCCACATTGGGAACCGCGAGTTACATGGTTTTGGGACAAAGCCCCGCCCAGGGGCCGGCCACCTTGATCTACACGGGGACAACAACCTCGACGCCACTCACTTTTCAATCCGACGACCTCGCGCCCAGCGTCCTCAATAACGGCAGCGGTACGGTGACCTTCACCGCCGGAACTTTCAATCCCGGGTACTCTGTGATGAGTAGCGCGACCAACCAGAGCTTCACCGTGGGAGGCTCCGGCGACATGGTGATTCAAGGTGTGTTCCGGGATGCAATCAACAGCGGCACGAACTTCTTCCGCACCAACCTGGTCAAGACCGGTACGGACACGCTGACGCTTTCGGGGTCGAACACTTATAGCGGCGCGACGACAATCAACGGCGGCACGCTGCAAATCGGCGCGGGTGGCACAACCGGGGCGATCAACTCGGCCAGCGCCATCACCGACAACGCGACGCTGGCGTTCAACCGCTCCAACACCCTCACCCAAGGCACAGACTTCGCGGCCACCATCTCCGGCTCGGGTAACGTGATTCAGGCGGGGGCAGGGACAACCGTTCTTTCCGGCAGCAACAGCTACGGCGGCGGAACAACGGTAAGCAGCGGCACTTTGCAAGTCGGGAACGCCAACGCACTCGGCACCGGCGGACTGACTGTTAACGGCGGCGCGCTCGACCTGCACGGCAACAGCGTGAGCGTTCCGACGTTCAGCGGCACGGGCGGAGCAGTCACCAACACCGTGAGCGGCACGAGCACTTTGACCACGGCTGTAGCCAGCGGCACCGCAACCTACGCGGGGAATATTACCGGTGGAACCGGAGCGGTGGTTCTTACCAATTCCGGGGCTGGCACGGTTATCCTGAGCGGCTCTTTAACGATGGCGGGCTTGAACGCGAACGCCGGCGTCACGCAACTGACGCAGTCCGGATCGATCAGAGCCGTGAGCGTCGCCACCGGAGCGACCGTCGCCCTCGCGGCGAACACCAACGGTAACCGCATGGTGCTGGACGTCTCCTCGCTAGCGATCTCCGGATTCACATCGAGCTTCGCCATGGACGACAGCCTAATCGGCGTCGGCGCCGTTTACACGCAGGCGGCGGCCGGCCAGGGCCCGAACGCCGGGGTGTTGACGGACAAGGGGATTGCGGTGGCGCGGACGGCGGATGCAACCGGCGACCCGGCCCCGGTTTCGCCAGAGGCCGTGCCCGAACCGGGCACGCTGGGCCTGCTGCTGGCGGGCGCATCCGCGATGCTCGGCTTGCGGCGCAAGGCGAAGAGGAGCATCCGATAAATCGATTTAAGGTTGACTCGTATTTGCCGGTGGGGACCGGCTTGGGGGTGCGAGTCAATCGAGGTCGCCGCAGCGTTTTGGGGGCGCTGCGGCGACCGCCAATCAGATCCACATCTCAACAAAAATAGGCGGAAACCAAGATTTGGGGGAGTTTGCGCGTGATGTCGATTGGGGTTCGACTGGGTACACGCGCAAACGAACAAAAGCTGCCGTGGCGTTTTAGGGGCGCCACGGCAGCAATTTCTAGACATATCGACAAAGCAACCAACTAATGAATAAGACCGCATTACTGAATGTTACCACTCTGCTGCTAGCGCCGCTGGCTGTATCGCACGCTGCCGGAACGGTTGGGCAGAGTTCGAAATCCGGAGCCACGCAGAGCGTCGAAGTGATCAATGTGCCGATTGCCGAGGGGCCATGCAAACCGAGTTGGAAGTCGCTGGGCGATCATTTCAAAACACCGGCGTGGTGGCGCAAGGCCAAGATCGGGATGTGGTTGCATTGGGGGCCGCAGGCGACCGGCGAGGACGGCGACTGGTATGCCAAATGGATCTACATGGCGCATAATCCCTGGCATAAGGACTCCCAGGTTTATCAACATCATCTGGCCCGGTTTGGCCATCCGAGCGAGCTGGGCTACAAAGATATGTTGCCGCTCTGGAAGGCGGAAAAGTTTAATCCTGAAAAACTGATGGCCCTTTATAAACGGGCCGGCGCGCGCTACGTCATCGGCCAGGGGATGCACCACGACAATTTCGATCTTTGGGACTCAAAGTATCAGCCGTGGAATGCCGTGAAGATCGGTCCGCATCGCGACATCCTCGGGGCATGGGAGGCGGCAGCCCGGAAAGAAGGCATTCGCTTCGGGATCGCCTTTCACGGCGATTATTCGCTGTGGTGGTATCAACCTGCGTTCCTGGCCGATCTCGAAGGCTCGCGCAAGGGCGTCCCCTACGATGGTGCCCAGAACTATGAGGGCAAGAACGCTTGGTGGAAGAAGATGGGGTTGGATTTGAAAGACCTTTATGGAATCGATTTGAAGGACGATGTGGAGTTCCCCGCCGGGTTCCAGGGCGACCCCGCCGAGTTCCGCATGCGCGATCCGCTTTCGCATGGCATTCCCAACGGCGATCTGCGCGTGCATCCTGAGTTTGCCACGTGGTTCGCCACCAAGTGGACGAACCGCGTAATCGATGCGATCGACCAATTCTCGCCTGACTTTATCTACTTCGACGGCGGCAACAGCTACCCGTTTTGCGGGCACGGCACGGGTCGCGGGCTGCGCGCCGATGCCACCCCGCGAGTCATCGCGCATCTTTACAACACCAACATGGCGAAAAACGGCGGCACCTTGGACGCCATGGCGTTCACCAAAGGCGACGAGGATCCGCGTGCTGTTGCGGTCAACTTTGAATCGAACTTTCCGAAAGGAATTAAAAGGGATCGGCCGTGGCAGACAGAGGTCGGGCTGGGCGAGTGGTTCTACTGCAAGGGGACGTTTTATGAGAGCGGTATGTTGATTCACCAAATGCTGGAAGCCGTCTCGCGCGACGGCAACTATGCGATCAATATCCCACTGACGCCGGCTGGCGAACTCGATGCCGGCGGTCTCAAGACGTTGCAGGAAATGGGCGACTGGATGGACGTCAACAGCAAAGGCATTCACGATTCCAACGCGTGGGACGTCTGGGGTGAAGGCAGCGTCGTCATGGCCCACGGCAATCTCGGTCCGGCCCAGGCCGCAACGCCTTATACCGGTCAGGACATTCGTTTCACCACCAAAGATGGTGCGGTCTACGCCTGGCTCATGGCCTGGCCCGCCGACGGGAAAGCCACTCTCCATTCGCTCGCCACACCGGCCGGGAAAGTCACCGCAGTCACGTTGCTGGGCAGCAAGGAAAAGCTCCAGTGGCAGCAAACCGATGGCGGAACCGTCGTTCAGTTACCAGCTAAAAAGCCCTGCAATTTTGCCTTCGGCCTGAAGATCGTCGGAGAGAACCTCAAAGCGCACCAAAGCCCGGCGCTGTGAGCTTGGGCGACCAACTACGGTAATTCGATGAACTCGCGCCAAGGACTTAGCGCGGCAGGGTCGCAACCAAAGTGTCGCGCCAAGAACGCCAGGCACGCCAAGGAAGAAAAAGGCAGAGAGAGAATCGGTTTACGGCAACTGCCCTCTTTTCTTGGCGTTCTTCGCGTCCTTGGTGCGAGTCCTTCTTCTCCGAAATCGGAAGGAGAATCTCTCACGGAGGCACAAAGACACAGAGATGAGAATTTCGGCAGTTCTTCCTCTGTGTTCTCCGTGGCTCCGTGAGATAAATCCTCGCAAAACTGTGCGAAATCGAGGGATAGCAGTGCAAAGTCCGCCAAGGATCAGAAAGAAATGAAGGCGTTGGAATAAGGAAAGTTGGAAAACATGAATACTTAGAATCTTTGAAACAAAATCGCCCCCGCACTGTTTAAATCCGTGAAAATCAGAGAATGACCGATTTCGGCTTTCACTTCTTTCCGGTTGCTGTGTGCTGGGCCATCGACTCAGACATTTGACACCGAAATTTTAAGAACTCGAAAATAATGAAACGCTTCTCCGTGCAACGAACTGCATTACTCCCTATCACCGCCCTTTTGCTTTTCCCGCTGGCCAGCCTCGCGCAACGACCCGGCGTCAACCCGGTTTCGGCCGCGTTTGATAAGGATGGCCGTTCGGTGAGCGTCACGTCCTCGATTTTCCCGAATTTTTTCTCTGAATTCTCCACAGATATCGAGATTGGGGGACTAAAACGGAGCCTGTCTTCAGCCTCGGGATCGGTTCAGCCTCTCACCCAGGCCACAGAGGCCACACCCTATGGCCCGGCGAGCGTTTCTATTTCGACCATCCATTTTGGGCCTGAGCATCTCGACCTCATGCTGCGGCTCGGCCAGGTTGCCGGTGTGCCCGGTGTTCTCTTTCAAGCCGGCATTCGCAACACTGGAGACCAGCCGGTCAAGTTGTCGCATCTGCGCCCCGTGCAGGTGCTGGCGCTCACTCCCGTGAACGAATGGGCGCAGGAAGCCGGACGCGTCTATCTCGATCCAGCGTATGCGAAATCCGTCCGGCAGGACTGGGGCAAGTGCCAGCTCAATCTGGCGGTTTCTGGCAAGTCCCTTTCCATTGCGCATAAGAGTTACAAGCATGGGTTGGGAACTCATTCCCAAAGTGAGATGGTCTTTCAACTCGGCGGGGCGTGCGATCGCTTCCATGCCATGGTCGGGGCGGATGACGCCGGGGGCGGTTCCATGGCTTTCGAAGTCTGGGCCGATGGCATCAAGGTCTTCACTTCAGGAGTGATGAAAAAGGGGGAGCCCGCCAAGGAGGTAGATGTCTCCGTTGCGGGCGTCAAGTCGCTGCGGTTGGTGGTTGCCGACGGTGGTACTGGCATCGGCTCGGCGCATGCCGACTGGGCGGACGCCTGGCTCGCGGTCACCGGGTCGAATGTCGCATTCGGTAAGGGGCAAACCGGGATCATGGTCAAGGGCGATCCTGCCGACTGGCTCATCACTCGGCTTATAGCCAGCGGCAAACCGACCGGCGTTTGCGCTCTCGCCTCGCTCACCAACCGATTGCCGACTAGCGAAACAGGCGGTTTCTATCGGCGCGACGGAGTGGGATTCCTGATTGCCCCGGTGGGTGAACCGATTGCGTATCTAAACTCCAGCGTCGCCTATGCGGGGAATGGCCGGGCATCGCTCGAAGTTGCATCTGAAATGAGCGGCGTGCGGGTGGACCCCGGCGAAACTCGGTGGGGGCAACAGGCGGTTTTGCTCATGGAAAAACCCGCAGCGGCCCTGGCGCGGCAAGCTGACTGGGTGGCACAAACTCATCACGCCCGAACCGACAAAGGGGCGTTGAGCGGTTGGTGTAGTTGGTATTTGAAAACCTCCTGTATTACCGGCAAGGATGTGCTCGGCATCGTGGACGCAGTCTCGACTTCCGGTGGACGGCTGCATCCGGCGGCTATCCAGATCGATGACGGTTATCAGAATATCGACGGGGTATGGGACGCAAACGCGAAGTTTTCCGAAGGTCTGTCATTCTACACAAAAAAGATTGCCGCGACTGGAGCCCGGCCAGGGCTCTGGATGGCAATGACCGAGATTGGACGCGATGCTGCGTGGCTCAAGGATCCAGCCAATCTGGAAGCCGTCTGGGGCCAGAAGTTCTCAGCGGTTAAAGCGGAAGATATTCATGGCGGGTCCGGTTGGCTCGATCCTACCCATCCGCTGGCCAGGGCCTATATCGCGGATCGCATCCGCCATGCGGTGGAGAGCGGGTTCACCTACCTCAAGCTCGATTTCAACAACACTGGCAGCGGCGGCTGGTATGAGAAAAAGCGGACTTCCTTTGAAATTCGGCGCGATCATTACACCAACATCCGAAACGCCGCCGGCGAAAGCACCTACATTCTCTTCTGCAACAGCCATCCGGATCGGGCGACTTTCGGCCTCGTGGATGCCAGCCGAACCAGCGACGATGCCTGGCACGGCGGAATTCGCCACTCTATCGATCAAGTCCTGTGCTCCTACCATCTCAACGGTCGGTGCGTGGCAGTCGATAACGATTGCTACTATCTGGCCACCGACGTGAAGGTGCCGGACGTCGGCAACATCCGGATAGGGGGCGGTTGGCCGATGATTCACACCTACGCCAGCATGATGGGACTTTCCTCCGGCGCGGCCTTCACCTCTGACCTCTGGGGATACGATGTCTTCAAACCGTACTGGCGCATGACCGAAATCATGACTCCTCCAGCGAAGGAGCACACCGAAGTCCTCGATCTTTGCACGAGCGAAGAGTGGCCCCGACTCGTAAGCAAGGTGCAGCGCCCCTGGGGCGACTGGACCGTGGCACTCTTGTGGAATCCGGCGAAAGAGGAACAGGTGGTCGCCCTCGACTTTGCCAAAGCCGGACTCGACCCTGCGCACCGGTATGCGGTCTGGTCCTTCTGGGACAACAAATACCGCGGCATCGCCAAAGGAAAGTGGACCACGCCACAACTGGTGGCCAGCGATTGCCAACACCTGGTGTTCACCGATCTCGACAGCCATCCCGGAAAGCCGGTGGTCATCGGCTCCAACCTGCACATCTTCTGCGGCGCGGCTGAGATCAAGAACGTCAACGTCACCGCGAGCGGCATCGATATTGAATTGACCGATGCCGGCGCCCGTGAAGGTGATCTGTTCCTGTTCAGTCCGAAACCGCTCGCAGCCGGGAGCGCCCATGGTTGCACGGTGAAGACCGTCGAAGCCGCCGGCGAAAACGTCTGGAAGGTCCGCGTCGAAGGCCGCCAGCATGGTCAACCGCAGAAGTTCGTGCTAAACCTCGTAAACTGATCCATACCATGAAACCGCTCGCTATCGCTCTGCTAATAACCGCACTGACCGGCTTGCACGCCGTTGAACCCTCAACGGTTGAGCCTCCGTCAGTCACACAGGTGTGGGCCGACTACGACCCGAACAAAGGAGACTTCAAGGAGGAGATCGTCAAGGAAGAGACCAAAAATGGAACCTATTACCGTGAGTCCTATATCAGCGCCTACGTGGTCGGAGAGGAGATCCGGATCTACTGCCAATACAAAGTCAAGGCTGGGGCTCAAGACGCCCCCGGACTCTTGAGCGTTCACGGATGGATGGGGGCTCCGCATATCGACAACGCCTATGTGACCGATGGGTGGGCCGTGATGACGTACGACTACTGTGGAAAGAGCGGCCAGCATGCACAGTTTACCAAATACCCCGAAAAGCTCAGCCATTGTGACATGGATAAGCAGTTCGGAATTGCCATTCACTCGACCCTGCACGACGGCAAGTCGATTACCGATCCGAAGCAGACCTCAGATTACGTCTGGTATGCCATGGAGCGGCGCGTGCTTAGCTACCTGGAGCAGCAAAGAGAAGTCGACAAGGCCCGTCTCGGAGCCAAAGGATATTCTTACGGGGGCAGTCTCATGTGGCCTTTGGCGGGGACAGACAGGAGGATTAAGGCTGCGGTCGCCTACTTCGGGATTGGCTGGCTTGAATACTACCGCAATAAACAGGTGTGGCTGTATAACAACCCCGCCGTCGAGCCTCAGATGAGCCCGGGCGAGAAGATCTATCTGGTCGGCATATCCCCGGAGGCGTATGTTCCCCATATTACGGCCCCGATGCTTTTCCTCAATGGATCGAACGATCACCACGGTCAATTTGAACGCGGGTTGGAGAGTTTTAAGCTGTTCATGAAAGGGGTGCCATGGGCCTTTGCCGTGCAGGTGCGCGGACATCATAATACCGACAAGATCGAGCAGGATTGCAAGATGTGGCTTGAAAAGTACGTCCTGAACAAGGAGGTGTTTTGGCCTGCGCATCCGAAATCCGCAATCAAGCTGGACGCCGAGGGTGTTCCAGAGCTGATGGTCACCCCTGCCTCGCCGGAAAGGGTGAAACGAGTGGAGATGTATTATGCCCAGAAAAATCCAGTCTGTTTTACCCGCTCATGGCGCGATATCGCCTGCGTCACAAACGGGCACGTCTGGGTTGGGAAAATGCCCGTGCTCAATACGAACGATTACGTGTTCGGCTACGCGAACATCATTTACGATACGACCGTCGTCTTGTCCACCGACTTCAACGCGGTCATTCCATCCAAGCTCGGGAGCGCCAGGGCGACAGACAAGGCCTCGGATGTCATCTATTCAGGCGATGGCGGGGTGGGGGCCTGGAGCAATATCGCGGAGGTTGAAGGCGTCGGCGGAATCAAAGGGTTCCGCTGCACCGACAATAATGCCGGAGCAGGCACAGAATTGATGGGCGATCCCAAATGGAAAGCACCGCCCAACGCACAACTTGGTTTCAAATTCTATTGCACCGAACCGCAAACGTTGATCTTGACCGCGGACGATTGCGATGGGGAAATTGAAATCACCGCCTCGGACAAATGGCAGGAACTGGTTATTCCCGCGAAGCGTTTGATCAAGCGGTCCAAGCAAAAGCCCATGGCAAACTGGGAGAGCGTGGGACAACTCCGGCTCAAGCCCAAGTCAGGCTCGGATATTACAAGAGTGTTGTTCGCCCAGTTCAAATGGGTGACGCCTCGTCCCGGCGGGCATGCCGGACCGCAACCCAATCCGTAGCCTATTCCAATGAACACATTCAAGAGATCGGCGATCGCCCTATCGGGATTACTGGTCGCAGCCGGCTTGCTGGCCTCATCTGCGGCAGCCCTGGAGGAAGCTCCACGGCATCTACTGATGCCCCAGATCGCGGACTATACGCTCATGTGGTGGGCGGATGGAACGCCGAAGCTCCTGAAAAGCGAGACTCCGTTATCTACGGGGGTCTTGTGCATCCAATCCGGCAAGTGGGGGATGGCGTTCGATACCAAAAATGTTCGAATGCTGCGGTGCGGAAAATGGACCGGGCCGATGCCGACAGAAAAAGCAATGAGCCCCGGTCGCACATTCCTCAAAGACCTCCCGCAAGTCGACTGGAATTGTTTTCTGGTCGCCGACGGCCAAAAGTATAATTGCGTGGGCCACATGGAGACCAAAGACTGGTTCAGTGCGCCGATACGCTTTGTGGAAAGCGGCCGCTTCTTTCAGCGCGTAGCAATCGAGGGATTGAAATTCGCCGATAGCACAGGAAAGGAGTTTCCGTGTGCCGCACGCTTGGAAATCTCAGCCTGGCCCGACCGACTGGCGTTGTTTCTGGAGGTCGAACCGACGAACCCAATAGCGGGTAGCGTGCTCAGAATGCAGGCAGGCAGCGAGAGCGTTACCACCCCGCTTGTTGCGAAGACTACAGCCCAACTGGTGGCTGTCGGCGCTCATGCCCAGGCGCAGCCCGTTCTTGAGGCGGACCCTGCAATGAAGGTCGCCATGGATGAAGCCCTTGGCTGCCGAACGCTGCAGCTACCAGACGAGCGCTTGAGCAACTTGAAGGGGACGTTCTTTCCCGAGGAGCACCTGGACGATTTGGAACGCTGGCACTTTACGCTGCGAAACGACTCCGATCAGCCGGTGGTGGCGCGGCTCATGTTCACGAGGGGCAGGAACCTCAATCTCTGCGGCTTCGCACCGATGTTGTGCGAGCCCGACGGCACCCCCTCCGGCTTGCCGGTCCAGATTTCCAAGGACTGGCATCAGCGTCCCGAGAAGGGCGCCATCTTGCACCAGGGGCCATGGTTTCACGGTTGCTCGTTCGTCCGGTTGGTGCCGCATTCGAAACGCGAGCTGGTTTTCCAGATGGTCTATGCACGATACGGCGGCGTTTTTGCGGCATCGCATGCGCAGCTATGCTTGGTCGGCTGGGGAGCCAACCAGTTCTGGGACGAGGCCGCAATAGGTTGCTTTGGTGAGAGCATCTGTTTTGAGCCGGGACGGGTTCAGAGGCGTTGCTTTATCGATGACATCCGCCCGCTCATGACCCTGCCTCAGGGCACGAAAGCCAAGCCATGGGGTTGGGCTGACAACTGCGGAGGAGGAGACTGTATCATGTGGCAGAATGAGCAGGGCACTTATCAGCCCATGGTGGCAACACGAACGGACTATCGCGCCTAC
>Ga0316223_1000742_pt1 | contig 36534 bp, 65 predicted proteins | sample TBH18009metaG_FD_206007 | JGI IMG/M metagenome (GOLD analysis project Ga0316223, IMG submission 206007) | Freshwater microbial communities from Trout Bog Lake, Wisconsin, USA - TBH18009 | ecosystem: Environmental > Aquatic > Freshwater > Lake > Hypolimnion/Profundal zone | place: USA: Wisconsin...
AAAAGCCAGAAGGATGGTCATTTTTTTGGCAACCATCTGCCATGCTTGAAGTCGGAAAAGATACATACATCGTTAATCCAGCAGCTGAAAATACGCAGAATTTGGTTAAAGGATATTATGAGCGACAAACCCAAATCATGTCGCGAGAAGAAGTAAAAGTTTATTTATTGAACAAATATGGCACGATTCATTCTGGCGTCAGATGCCATACTGATTTCAATTTACAAGTACATCGTTCACAAAATGAAATGTTTGCCGACCCAATGTTCCCGGTTTATCTAGGCTGGGACTTTGGATTAACACCTTGTGTCGTTATCGCCCAATATATTTCAGGGCAACTTCGCGTATTGGAAGAATTTCAGGCTTTTGACACGCACCTTGAAGATTTTTTAAACATCATCTTCTTGCCTGTGTGGCGTAGCAAATATGCATCATGGGCAACATCAGGAAAATATGTTAGCAAAGGCGACCCCTTTGGTGGCGGGAAACGTCAAGACACTGACGGACAAACAACTATCAAGCAAATCAATGAGGCTGGAATTGTCACGACGGGCGTCAAGTTCAAGCAATATGGCATTCAACGCCGTCACTCATCAGTCAATCATTTCTTACGCAATATGGCAAAAGGCGAGCCTGCGTTCATTATCAATCATCAGTGTAGATATCTAATAAAAGGCTTCGATGGCATGTATAAATTCGCCGAAAAGATAGCATCTGGAATCAAATATACGTCAGAACAGATTGAAAATAACGAATATACGCATAGCCAAGATGCTTTGCAGGCAATATGTTTGCATTTGCTGGATAACCCTAGTACACTTGATAGCGCAAAGAAGTTCCAGGTACAGACAGTTTTTAACGCTAATCCGGCACCATTTTAATGCAGCAAACCTATAGCATACAGACCTACTCAAATAATGCGATGCCTGACACCGATGGTCAGCAAATCGACCCGCGCAAAAATCCGGCAGAGTTCGTTGCTGATGCTTCACAAAAAATCATGGACTGGTCGACCTGGTATACTCCAAATATCTCATTAGCGCAAACAATGCGCACATTCACTTATGTTGATCAATGGGAGTCTTATACCCGCCAACAGCGCGTTGCTAATAATCGCCCCACCCTGCAAATCAACATGGTTCAGGAATTGGTTCGGACGATTTTGTCCGAGTTCAAAGAAGCAGCTCCGGCGCTTGAGATTTTCCCTAGGTCTAAGTATGCCAAGCAAGAACGTGTTGATATTTATCAGGGTTTAATCAATCAAATTTGCTATGAATCAGATGCACAGCAAGTCTATCAAGCAGGCTTTAAAGACGCGATTGACTGTGGATTTGGGGCAATGATGGCAGTCACAGAATATGAATCTCCAACAAGCTTTAATCTTGTGATACGCATCAAGGCCATCAACGATGTGCTTAATTGCTCATGGGATCCCGGGGCCGAATCTCAATTCAAGACAGATGGCGATTTCTGCTCTGTTCAATGCTTGTTCAGCAAAAAAGAATTTATTCGACGTTGGCCGGAAGCCAATGTTAAAGCCGCAACTCCTTTAAATTATATGGGAGCCGGAAATTCGCAACGACAATATTTTGCTGATACTGATTCTTGCTATATTACACATTATTTCTACAAATTGTACAAAAAAGAAACTTTGTTTAAGCTGCGTCAAGGCACAAAAATCATTGAAATTACCAAGTCTGATTATAAAAAATACACAAAAAATCAGAAGCGTCGACGTAAAAATGCGCAGTCAAAGCGCTGGATGATTCCTGAAGCCATGTATCAAAAGATGATGGATGATTCTGAGATTGGCGAAGTCATTGATAGTCGAGAAACGACTACATTTAAGATTCGTCATTGCATTATCACGTCGCAAGAAGTATTAGAAGAGAATGATTTCCCAGGACAATTATTGCCCATTGTCTATATGGATGGATTTAGCACGATTGTGAACGGTAATCAAACTACAGTTCCATTTAACGTTTGTACAACTGATGCGCAGAGGATGGTCAACTTTTCAGCTAGTACAATGGCTGATGCTATGTTGATGTCACGAAAAGAGCAGTACATGGTCGCAACCGACATGATTAAGACTGCTGGTGTGATTGAAATGTGGAAAAACCCAGGGAATGTCCAGGGCGCATTACAGTATGACCGTAGCCCATCTGAGCCAATGGATAAACCGGTTCCCATTACAGCAACGCCTGTTAACTCTGAGTATGGCCAAATCATGTCTATGTTTGCAAATATGGTGGATGAGACATCGGGTCGTGGCCAAGATGTGGCTACATTACAACGTGCGGCAATTTCTGGCATTGGCATTCAAAAAGCGCAAATGAAAGAGAATTTATCGCGTGGAATTTATGCGGATAATGCAAAGAAATCTATCGCTGAACTTGGCCGCATTGTTGTTGGCATGATACCGAAAACCTATGACACCGAGCGTGAAGTGACGATTATGGGTCGAATGAATCAGCCAAAAACCATCACGATTAACAAGCAAATGCCAAGTTATTCGGATGAAGATTCCGATTACGAACCTTATGAATATTACCAAGACGAAGATGATCGCTACGGTGTTGAAAATGATGTGGTGAATGGTCATTACTCTGTTGGCGTGACCACGGGCTCAAGCTTTGCTGCGAATCGCGAAATGCAAATGGCGCAAGTGAACGAGCTCATGAAAATGTCTGAAAGCCCGATATTCCCATTGGTTGCTGATGTTCTTACGTCGCTGCTGGACATTAAAGATGTCCCACTATTGTACAAGCGCATTCGTGAAAATGTTGTCCCGCCGAATATCATTGCGCAAGAAGAGCATAAGCCTCCGCCACCACCACCACCTAAGAGTCCAGAACAAAAACTCGCTGAAGCGAAGATGGCAATTGGCTTGATATCTGATATGGCGAATGCAAAAGCAGATATTTACAAAGCCAAGTCTGAAATGAAGCAAACCGATTTGGATGCTTTAAATTCATTGGTTGGCTTGATTGAGCAGATACAGAAAACACAGGCGTCTGCTGCAAGTGCAGATGCTGAAGCGATTAAAGCACTCGCTGCTGATAATACGCAACAAATACAAGCAACGGCGAAAGTCATGGAAATGACAAATAGCATGATGCAACAGAATCAACAGAGTGATGTTGATGAGTTCGAAGAAATTGCACGGGATTTATTCCGTCCAAAATCTGACCGGAAGCGTGCACCGGAAAATGTACGATAACCATGTGAGCGTGACACTAACACGATTGGAGAAATGAAAATGGCTGAGAACGTTGAAAAAGAGTTGGCCTTGGAACGCAAGGCAATAATGTCGTCCAAATTAGCTGAGCTTGAGAACGAGCGCAATGCTGAGCCTGCTGCAGAATCACCACAGGTGATTAATGTTCCAGAATCTCGTATTGATGATGTCGATCTTAATGTTGATGCTGATATTGAGACCAATCAACAACCGATTATTGAATCTAACGATGAAGCTTCTGAAGCTGAATCGGATGAGCCTAGTAGCTTTTTTGAGTCGCTTGAGAAAGCGCCAGTTGTTGCTGCTAAGGATGAAGGTGGGCTGCCTGCTGCTGCGCAAAAGCGCGTAGACAGAGCAGTCGCTGCTGAAAGGCAAGCGCAAGAACGTATTAGACAGCTTGAGGAAAAACTGAATGCACAAAGTGCTCCGGTCGTTTCTTCTCCTGTTGTGTCTGCGCCTGCTGTTCCTGAGATATCTGAAGATTTTGACCCAGTTGAACTGATGACAAATCCTCAGGCACTTGCCAAATTTGTTGATGTATTAGCCGAAAGGAAAGTTCAGGCAACATTTGAAGCAAAAAAACAGGAAGCTGCAAAATTTGCTGAAGAGACGATGAAGCGTAAAGAAGCTGAAGAGTTGAAAGAGTACGCAAAGATTGCAGGAGTAGCAGAAGCTAAGTTCTCTGAAAAATTCCCTGATTATGAGGATATGTTGGAAAACTTACCCATTAACATGGATTTGAAGAAACAGCTTATTTACTGTGGCGACGCAGCCCCAAAAGTTGCCTATTACTTAGGCAAGCATCCTAAATTAGCACAAGAAATTGCAAACATGAGGCCCGAAAAAATGATTCGAGAAATCGCTAAGATTGAAAATCTTTCACGTAGTACATCAGCCAAAAAGAGCACAGCACCCGCGCCTTCATCCGTGAATAGCCGAGTTGCTGCAACAAACACCCAGCGTGCGGAGCCAACAGACACTTCGTTACGCGCAGGGTTAGGGTTGCCTGATAGACGACGTGGACGAACGCAAAACCAAATAGTTCGGAAATAGTCGCAGGCTTCCTTAACTCTTAGTTAAGGAGCTTTTAAATGGCTAATACAATTTTAACGAACGACATGATTTTCAAGTTAACTTTATTGTATCTTGAAAATGATTTGTCGATGTCCCGTGGTGCAAATCGCAATTATGAGAAGCGATTTGTTCAGGGTACTGGCGAAACTGTACGTATTGGACGTCCTGTGCGTACACGCGGTCGTACAACAAATACGATTGTGACGTTCTCTGAGACGGTTGAACAATCTTATCCTCTGACGATTGATACAGTGTCAGGTGATGACGCAACATTTACTCAGCAAAACTTATCACGTGATGTAACTGACTTTGGACAAAACTATATTCAGCCTCGCATGAATAAGATTGCTCAGTTGATTGATCAAAGCGTCATTACTAAAGCGCGTCTTGGTTTTAACCAAGCTATCGGTAGTGCAACCGCGCCTATCAACTCTTATGCGACTGTTGATAATATCCGCATTCGTATGGAAGATATGGCGATCCCTCGCTCAGAAAGCTGGTATTTGTGTTTAAACAATCATACCGCTGGTTCTTTGCGTCAAGGTATCGTGGGCTCTGGGAACTACTTCACACCAACATCTAATGAACAGATTTTGATGCGTGGTAGCTTTGGTATGATCGATGATTTCCAATTATCTTCTGACCAAAACTTGACCTATTTCACGACTGGAACAATGGCAGGAACTCCTGTTGTAGATGGCGCAAACCAAACTGGAACAACGGTGAATCTTAAGGGTTTCACCAACAGCGCGACGGGTGTTCTAAAAGCAGGCGATATTATCTACTTGCAAGGCGTTAACTTCGTTGGTCCTACCAGCTACGAGAATCTTGGCTATCAAGAAGGATTTGTAGTGCAAGCAGACGTTGATGCTGATGCTGGCGGTAAAGCAGCAGTTACCATCAGCCCAGGAATCGTGCCAAACGATTTGATTACGCCTGCAAACGCAATCTACCAAAACGTGACCAATAGCCCTGCTGATGGTGCTACGGTGACTTGTTTAGGTGTTTCTGTGAATGGAACGGCTGCGACATATCGGGAAGGATATGCATTCACATCATGTGGTTTAACCTTGGCGGCTCCCCCTCAAGTGGCTAACCCAGGCGCAACCTACAGCAAAAATTCCTCGACCGATACAGGGATCACTGTTGGCATGAACGTGTTTTATAACATCAACACCAATACTAACTTGTGGCGTTGGGATACCTATTCAGGTGCCTTTGCGTACGGTGATTACGGTGTTCGTGCTATTTCTCAATCTTAACCTTAACCGCTCCGGTCGCAAGACCGGGGCATTTTTGGAGTGTAAACATGGGATATCCCAAATATGTTCATAAATTTCAAGAGTCAAAATTAATTGATTCTGACTCTACAAAAGAAGCTTTAGCTGAGGGATGGTTTGAATTTCCTCCAACTGCAGCTCCTATTGAAATCATTGAAGAAGTAAAAGTTAAACGAGTAAGAAAAGATGAAAGCGAGCCAACTCATACAGATGTCGTATAGCCTAGCAGGCATACTTGACCCTGAAGAACAAATCCCCTCCGCTTATGCAGAGCAAGGGATTATTTGGCTTAATATTCTCATCGCAAAATGGTCTTCAAATCCGAACGCAATTATGTTTTTAGACCCATTGTCGTTTGTAACGCGTTCATCTGTATTTGAGTACAAAGCTAGTTTAGAGCCTGATGCTGACGTTACAACGACCCCAATTAGCATGCTATCCACTGCAAATGTAATCATCGCAGGCGTTAAAAGTCCGCTCATTCAAGTGTTTGAAAAGCAGCAAAACATACAGAACTATACGCAAACATCAGGCCTGCCTTATACCATTTATTTGCAGCAGTCCGAACTTGCAACAAGCATATTTTTATATCCAACGCCAAGCGCAAATTATGTTGTAAACATGCTCGTTAAGTCACGCCGAAATCGTGTTGAAGACTTTGAAGAGCTTCTCGAAATTACTGAGCGTGCACAAGCGGCTTACATTTATGAGCTGGCAGCATTATTGGCAGATTATTGGCAAGTCCCAAGACCTAATCAAGTGGAGGAGAATCGCCAATCATTTGTTGACGATTTCTTAGGGGCCAACTCGATTGGGCTTGCAGTAAACCGTGACGCGGGTCTTCAACCATTCAATCGACTGTGGTTCAACAATAATGGAAACCAGGGGTTATTTTAATGCCGCAAGAAGAGCTTAAGGTCATAGGTGGCTCTAACCAAGAAACATCGCCGCAATTCGACTCAGAGCAGAGCATTAACTGGTCGCCTATATTTGACCCCGTGAAAAAACAAACATTCATGCGAAGAACTGGTGGGACGTTAACAATAGATTCTCTTAATACAACGGACAGCGTAGGGCGCGCATCATTTGATAAAGACGACCTAATGTTCCAGGTAGTTGGAGAAAATATATACAAATTCGATACGTCCTTGACAAAAGTTGAAATTGGAACATTAACGACATTTAATGGATATGTAGGAATTGCATCTGATGGCCTCACCGTTGTATTTGTTGATGGGGCATTTGGTTATGTTTACACGATTGCCACTGATACTTTTGAAACGATTGTATCCCCAGGATTCCCTGATGAGCCTATTGACGTTGCTTTTCAGCAAGGATTCTATCTCGTTATTCAAGGTGATTCGAATCGATTCTACCAATCCGCGGAAGGCAATCCATTAATTTGGAATGCCGAGAATTTTGCGCAAGCTAATTCGAACGGTGATAACTTGGTTGCTATTCGAAGCTTAAACAATCGACTTTGGTTGCAGGCAACGAACTCCATGACGATTTGGGAAGACCAAGGAACCGCGGGCTTTGCTTTTCGTCAAGATACTGACATTTTATATAACTTTGGTGTTTATACCACAAAATCAACCCAGGTGGATGAGGGATATTTGATTTTCTTTGCGCGCACGACGGCTGGAGTTGGAAGCGTGTACATGACAGAAGGATCAAAGCCTAAAGTTGTTAGTAATCCAGCGATTGATTATCAGTTCACCACCCTGACTAATCCTAATGACGCAGAAGCATTTATCTTTAAAGAAAATGGTCAGCTTTATTATCAGCTCAATTTTACAACAGATAGCCGAACATTTTTATACAACGTCACATCGAATATCTGGCTTGAGCGCATGATGATTGACAGAACGCGTCATATCGCCACAAGTTACTGCTTTTTCAATAATACGCCATACATTTTGTCTTATAACAGTAACAAAATGCTAAAGATGGATCAAACTTTGCTCACAGATGATGGTGTCCCAATCTATCGCCGTCGAATCAGCGCTCCTTTCATGATGCCAACCAATAAAAACTTCATCATTAACTTTATTCAGCTATTGATTCAATCAGGGATTGGATTGAATGGCGTTCCTGTTGAAGTAGCACCAAATTATGTGATGGGAGCAAAGCCACGAATTTACTTAAGTTTATCGCGCGATGGAGGTCGAGTATTTGGGAATGCCCATGCTGAATCTATGGGTCTTATTGGAGAATATGGGACGCGCATACGCTTTAGGAAGTTGGGGCGTATGAAAGCTCGCTCGATGTGCTCGATTATGATCGAAGTATTTGACCCCGTTGAAGTCGTATTAATGGGCGGTCTCATCGATTATACGGAGTGCTATCAATAATGCCAGCTCAGATTAAACGACAAGTTTCTTACATCCCCACGAATGATAGCATCATCAATCCGCAAGATACGACCAATCTTGGCAATGCCATTGCTCGAATATTACCCAATAAAAACCAAGATAATTTCATTATTTCTCCTACCTATGAGCGTTTTTTTAACAGCATTCGTGTTCAGCTAAATGACATCGTTTCAAGGGGATTCCCAACTCTGACTTTAAATCCAGATTTTAACTGGGCACGTGATGGTATAACGCCGGTGACGCAAGCAGATGGCGATAATGTGGCTTTTAATGAGCAATGGTATGTGAATGGAGCAGCTGGGAACACTTATACAATAACACCAACAGCATATCCAAATAATTCGACTAATACGCCAACGGGAAGCAAATACTTTATTAATGTGGCTATTAGCGATTTGGTCAATACTTTAACACTTTATAATGTCAACTATAACTCCGATTTTAATTCTGCACAGCAAATACAAAATCAAAAAATAGTGTTCAGTTCTTATATTAAGAACAACACAAATGATGCAATTGCGCTTCAATTTGGAGTCCAACTTGAAGATTTAACAACATTTTCATCAAAAATTGTCAATTTATTGCCTGGTTTCAACTTTGTTGCGATGCCACCCATAGACATCCCCGACTATTCTGCGCTATCATTACCTGGGAATGCTTTTGCGCAGTTGCAGCTCAAATTTATACCTAACAGTGTAACTTCTGCAAATGTAGACATTTCATACATAAAAGCTGAAATCAGTTCATTAGCGACCAATTTAACGGTCAACCATATTGAGCAAAAAGTGCTTATTGATGGTTTAAATTCATAGGTGACGTATGCCCTTATTTGGCACATCAGATGATACAAACAAAGCGCTAGGCTCTTTACAGACCGGATATAGTACGGCCAGCGGTGATTTATCTCCTTATACAACGTATGCCGATGAAGATTTTGGCACAGCGCGCAACAAGTTATATGGTGAAGGCGAAGATTTAAGTCAGTTTGGAAACTTAGCAGACCAGTTTTATGGATATGCAGAAGAGTCTCCTGACCAGATGTACAACTCTCTGATTAGCAATTTCAGAATGTCCCCTGCTCAAATGAGTCAAATGAGATTTTCGATGGGCGCATTGAATAACAAAATGAGCGCAGAAGGAATGGGCGGAAGCGGTGACGATTTAGCATTGCATGCGCAGGTAGCAAATCAGCTCATGGGCTCTGACCGCCAACAATACCTAAAGAATATTGCGGGAATTTTTGGCGTGGATCAAAAGATTCTTGATGATTTTAGTCGTCAATGGAACAGCTTGAATAAAGACTTTGGCAAGATAATGAACATGGAATATGGTTCAGAGCGTCAATTATCGCAAATTGCAGAACGTTTATCGATGGAAGGTTCGAGAGATTACATGCGTGCTAATTCTGAGAAAAATAAAGGAATGGGCATGTTTCAAACAGGTCTTGGTGATGTCATGGGTCTTGCGAAAGATGCTGGTATCGCAGCGATGTTTATGTAGGTAACAAATGGCTATTAAACAAGAGAATTCATTAGCGCAGCAAATAAACTCGTTTCCTCAGCAATTTGAGCAGGAAGAGCGAGCACAATATTACCGGAAACGTGGCGATGCTATGTCACAAGAAGGTGAGGCGAGAGCTAATTTAATGAATGCTCAGACCGATATGATTCGAGAAAAGATTAAAGCAGGCAATCTTGGTGGTGGCGGTGGCGGAAACGGAACTAATTCATTTAATGCAACTGTAACCGCAGGTCCATTTAAGGGACTCCCCTTGCGTAGTTTGCCAACAACTGCCCGTTTACAAGCCTTACAAGATGAATTTGCCGATAAATTAGGCGCTTATGATGAATCAACTGATACTGTAGACACTTCAAAATTCACACCAGCACAATTAACGCAATACAATCAATTGGGGCTTGCGCTTAATAAGACAACAACTGATCCCTATAACCGAAAACGAATTATTCAAGCGGCCAACGTTTTGAAATCTTTTAACTCGATTGATATGAAACCATTTGCCTATTATGCAGGGACAAAGGGGAAGGCTAGATTAGCCAATGACAAGGGTTTAGCCGCCATGGGCAAAGCTCCTGATATGTACAATCGTTACATGGTATCCCAAGGTTTAATGGGCGCTACTATTGATCAGCTTACACAATATTGGGGCGCATCGATTACGCAGCCCGCCGTTGAAGCTAAAGAAAAAATGTTCAACAACGATTCGTGGACGAGCAACCCGACCGCTGTATTTAATCTTTACAATAGTATGAAAAACTTGGTGAACTCCGAAGTTCAAGAAAATATCACGGCTGCAACCGATCCTAATTTCATCAATACAGCTACTGAAAATGCGCCACCCAATATTACCGGCGCTAAAAATCCTGTGTTTAGCACCCTAAATCCCAATGAAAACTTTCAGGATACTAGCCCTATACAAAATTACTCATTAAGCAGCTCACCGTCTAAAGGGTCTGTTGTTGGTGGTTCCACGGGAAGAACTTACACAGCCCAAGACATAAACCAGCTTGCACAACAGCACAGCAAGACAGTTCCTCAGGTCATCCAAATTCTAATGGAGCAAGGCTAATGGTATCACTGCCGCAAGGTGCTCTTGATGCGTTAAACGCGCCGAGTGGTGGTGATGCTTCGTCTTCTTCGTCTATTAATTTACCGCAGGGCGCGCTTGACGCACTTAATGCGCCTTCTGATTCGGGTGGTTCTTTCTCTGACATGTTTAAATCGACTGAATCTGAGATGAATCAAGCCTCGCCAGCATCTAGTTTTTTGACCTCATTTGGCCAAGGCGTCGCTCAGTCGGGTGAAGGCCTGGTCAATCTTGTTCTTAAGCTTGCTGGCGATAAATCAGGGCTTAGCAAAGTATCGGGCAAAGAAAAATCACAAGACCAATTTTTTAATGAAATTAACCCTGATGATGCGCCTAGCGATTCTGTTATTGGTGAGTTTGTTCCTAGCGCAAAAACTTTAGGTAATGTAGCTGGTCAAAGCGCGCCCTATGCATTAGGCGGCGAAACATTGTCTGGCACTAAAGTAGCGGAAGCGTTTGGACTTGGTGGCAAAGCTGGTAGTTTTTGGGGTAAGTTATTAAAACGAGGTGCGGCAGGCGGAGCGGCTGGGGCTGCTGCGTATGATCCAAATAACAATCAAGGTCAGAACGCCGCTTTAGGAGCCGTCTTATCTGCCGTTGGATTTCCTGCGGCGGGAACCGTTGGTAAATACGCCTTAAATCCCGTTAAATTTTCGGGAAAATTAGCCGGGATGCTATCAAAAGTAACCCCTGAGCGCATTAAAAAAGCGATTGATTCTGGCAATCATCAGCTATCTGGTGGCGTCCTACAAATACCATGGCTCAAAAAGTTTGAAACAAACACATTGCCCACTGCCTTGTTTAGTAATTATGCAGAAAAGGTACAGGGCGTTGCTGATGATTTAGGTAAGCAAGCAACAGATTTGTATAATAAATTGACTAATGGTGTCACTGGGAATGCCAATCGTCAAGTCAGAGACATTCTAAGCCAGGAAGCAAAAGAGCTTAATAGCGAAAACACACAGAATTATAAAAAGTGGAATGATTTATCGGGCAAAGACCAGCTTACGTACAATCGTTATTTTGATAAATCTGAAGACCTATCAGACTCTAGAAGCGCTGCATTTAAGGCGGGAGGATTAACAGATGAAGGCGGTCTGCTGTCAAAACTCAATCAAATTGTTAGCACAGGAAAGCATACGAAAGAGCTCGAAGAGATTAGCAAGCTGTCTGAAACAGACCCAGAAGCAGCAAAGAAGAAAATAGAAGATTTGAAATTAAGCGGCAAAAGCACAGAATTGCCGGACCGCTCTTTAAAGACCACAAATTTTTTAAGGTCTACGCTCGGAAATTTCCAGGCTGAAGCTAACATTAAAGGCGATAGAAATGGCGCTCAAGTCTGGGGTGAATTAAAAGATGCTCTTGATGATGATATTGGTGAATATTTAGACGCCCCCGGAAATGAAGATATTAAAGATGCTTATGATTACTCACAGCAATTCTATAAAGACAACATAGCACCCATTCGTGATGCAAAGCTTCAGAAATACACAAAGGGCCTCGATGATACTGACACGCTTATATCTCATTACTTCGTCCGCAATCAAGACAGACCCGAGAAATTACAAAAGCTCTTAAAAGCAGCCCCTAACGCCGAAGGCTATGTGATGAAGCACGCCTTAAAGCCTGCTGTTCAAAAAGACATCATCAGCGGAAAAGAAACTGTTAATCCTGGAACGCTCAGCAAAATCCTGTCTGACAAAGGAATTGGATATGATCGACTTCAAGCTTTAACCAAGCAAGACCCTGAAAAATTACAAGCTATTCAAGATTACCAAGAGTCCTATGAGACAAATAAAGACTCTTTGAAATCTTTAGAAAATACATTCACAGGCTTTCAAAACATCGCCGACCAAAACGTCAAAAGCGCACTAGAAGCATTTGCGTCTCTTGCTTCATCAGGCGGAATGGGCTCTTTAAAAGATGCAGCAAAGAAACATATGAGCACTTTTTTCATGGCTCCCGCCTCAGCAATATTAAAAAACCCACAGTTTTTACGATATGCGCTCGAGCATAAAATGAACCCGAATGCGCAAACTACTGCAAATTTACAGGGTTGGGCTTTAGGATTTGCATCAGCAATGATTAGCCAGTTGGCACAAGCAGAGGATCAAAGTTAATGGCTTATATTTTAGCGCAAGAACCATTATGGTCAGTATTAAAACAAATTGGTGTTCCAGCAGAGTCAGGTTATGTTTATACCTATCAAACCGGAACCAATATCCCCCAGGCCGTTGCATTAAACCCAGCAGGAACAGCATTTCAAACCAATCCAATTCGTCTTGACCAAGCAGGGCAGTGTATTGCCTATTGGAATGTTGGAGAAGGAATGCCACTTTATCGTTTGCAAATTTATGATAGAAGTAAAAATCTTATTTTAACCGTTGATAATTATCCATCCGTCTCAACAGCAGGTGGTGGTGATATTACAGTTTATGTTGATTTACAAAATTACGCACGAAATGAACAGTTCACATTTTGGTTAAATGGCGTTAGTTTTGATAATGATGCATTAATTGTTGGGAAAACGCCTATCGCTGATGAATGGTATTTTGATCGCGATACGCAAACACCTGATATAAGCATTACTCGTGAAACGTTCGCGCCTGGACTTTCAAATCCAGCATCAACGCCCGTGCATTATCTGCACTATGTTTGTACATCAGCTGCATCCGCTACTAAGCAAGATATATTGCAGAAATATGGCAGCGTTCAAAGCTTAAATAATGAGCAAGTTACGGTTTATTTTTCAGCACGAACATCAGATGCAGGGACATTTAGCACAATTACCTTGGTAGCTAACCAATTTTTTGGCGCTGGTGGTTCTCCAGATGTGACGCTGACCTTTGATATTGATATCGATGACACGTGGCAGGTTTATTCTCAAACTTTTGTTGTGCCAAATACAACTGGTAAAGTGATTGGTTCGAACAATGATGATTATTTATCCATTGGTTTTAGGCCTCAAATTAACCAAGTTATTGCAATTGACTTGGTTAATATTCAGTTTCAGCCTGGGGTTGGAACGGGAGCTTCAAATTTCCCATATGAAACAACTGATGATCAATACACACGTATCTTAGCCGAAGTTTTGAAATCAAATAATACGAACCAAGGAACAGATATTATTGGTGTCACTGGGAAGCCTGAATATATAGATTTAACTGAATTTGATGACGAGATTGAGCCAAGAAATTATTTAATATGCGGAGATATGTATACCAATCCTCGTCAATTTGGACAAATTCAAGATTCAACCACAATCGTCCCTAATAATGACGGGACTTATATTGCTGATGGTGTGATATTGATTTCTGATGGTGATAATGTCGTGAGTCAAAGTAGCTTGCCTGGATTACCGCTAATTTTCACAATTGTGACTGACAACCGCAAATGGGGTATTTTCCAGATTATTGAGGCAGAGCGGGCTTCAGATTTATTTAATCGCTATGCTTCGGCAGCAGCACAAATTCAAACTGGAAATTCAGGAGGCGATGTCGCCGTAAATTGGAAAGTAGCTATTTTGGGATATACGGGAACGGCTGGAGCTGAGCCGCGTCAAGTTGTAACCCCCGGACTTTGGAATGGTGCAGCTGTAAATCCTACATTAGCAGCTGGGTGGACTTATTTGCAAGTATCAGAAGCTTTCACGTCTCATACGGGCGGATATTGGGAGGATAATACGCCAACAGGAGGAGTTAATAATGTTAGCATCCCTACCCCAGGTACACTTACAAATTTTAAGACTATCGGAGTGATGCTTTGGGTTGATGACGCGACACCTTTTTCAGTAGATGATTTGACCAATATACGTCGGTGGAATTTAACACCAACAAAACATATTGCCCCTGTTGAATTTGTTGGCAGTGAAGAAGCGGAATTGCAAGCGCAAAGATATTATCAAAAATCTTATCCAAGCAGTTCAGCTATCGCATGGGGTTATTCTGTTTCTAAAAATGAAGCTAATTTATTTAGTTATGCAAATGCACCGCTTCCACTTAATACTGGAAACTTAGGGGCCCTAACTCCACCATCAATCACAGTAGCTCCTTTAAAAAACATAACAGTAAATTGGGATAGTGGATCTGTTGCTGCAGATGCTGTTGTTATTGGCAGCTATCCCAATCAAATTGTTAAATTACCATTAAAGCAAGAAATGGCCTCTATACCAACTATAACTTTGTTTAACAGCGACACTGGTATATCGGGAACAGCAACAGCATATTATGATTTTGAGATTGTTTCTAGCACAAGCCCAAATATTTCTGCGGCTGTATTTGCTGACTCAATTGACGGTAACCAAACGATGACGTCTCATTCAAATATTTCAATACCTGTCGTCGCGGGTGCAGCAACACCAAATCAAATCATGATTTCATCAGGTGATTTTGAGCTTTTTTACATTGAAGCTTATGCCATATCACCAAACCCAGCAGCCACAGTAACAATTAATTTTCCAGATAATATTATTTTTGGTGCTGAATATATAGCCGATGCACTTTTAGGAGTTTAATTATGTCAAATATCACGCCAAGTCCAGTTTTATCACAACCTGTAAACCAAGATGATGCTCATCGAAGAGACGCAGGTTGTGCGCCGCGCGGAGGCCCCGTTGTCCCAGGAGAGCTTTATACAATGCCGAATGGGACAACGCCAGAAATTGCTCGAGAAATTTATGTGGGGCAGGGCACTGGGACTATTACTTTACGTCAAATCGAAAATATTGGCCCTGATGGCTCTGTAGTGAGCGGAGATGTTACTTTTTATGTCACTGGCGGACGAAAGATACACATGATGTCAACCATGGTTTTAGATAATGTATCGGGAACAGTCTCTGATTTAGTGTGGTTAGCATAATGATTGAAGACGCTGGCGTTAATTTATTTGAAGACCAATTCGATATCGGACTCACTCCTCCCCGCGATGAGTTATTTATTATTTGGCAAGATGGCTCTAATTGGGAAACACAACAAGGCGATTTAATCGTCGCTACGGAGAATATATAATGACATCTTCTACGATTTCTAATTTACCACCCTTTGCTGGCTCTGTATTGCCATCTAATTTTGTTTTTGGTGGCGAGGTATTAAGCACATCTCCATCCGAAAGAGTGTCGGTTAGTCAAATAAATACAACTGTTAGTGCATTTATCACAACAAATTTTCTTCAATTTTTAGGATATTCTACGGTTGGGAATGGCATACAGTACAATTATCAAACAGTTCATTCTGCGCAAGTTGCCGGGAAATCAAAGCTTTGGATTTTAACCGATATTACAGAAACAGTAGATACTACATTCTCAAGCGATTTAGAATTAAAAATCAACAATGGGGTTAATATTAATTTTAATGATGGCATCACATGGGCTTGGGCGGCTGGTGCGCATAAAGTTAACTTTTCAGTTGAAGGTACGGCATTTATTAATTATACCCATACATCCCCTTGTATTGTGATAGATTTGTCACTTTCAACAGGGGGCTCACCCATACATTTTGGTGGAAATTTTGAATGGAACAATGGGTCTGCCGCATCTGTAGATGTTGTTCCTCTGTCAACTGGCTCTAACGGCGCTATTATTGAGCGATTTGTATATAACAGCGTAGGGATAAATAGCTATTTTGACTTAGGAAACGCAGAAATTGAACAATTTGTTTTGGTCCCTTCAAATAGCACTGATGATTGTTATGGTTTTAAAATAACGGGACACGGTAATGTTGGGTCTGTTGTATTAACATCGGATTGCACAGATACCAGTGTCATTTTCAGCGTTAATGATACAACCGTTAGCAATCTGACAACCAATAATTCTAACGGTGTTCCGACCTCCTATTTGATCAATAGCACTTGTGACAATGCTCATGGCATTAATCAAACCATTGCATTTGATTTGAGCGCTACTAACAGCGGAGAACGCTCTTATCTTCTAAATGCGCGAAATATTGTAGCCAAGCCCACTGGAACCTATCCAAGTACGTTCACTAATTGCAACATTGCAGGCACTAATACTGGGATAGTGGCTAGTGGCACAACTGATTTCCAGGGCTGTACATTTGGCGGCTCGCTCTATATCAGCAATACGACTGCTTATTTTAACTTTTCAAACTGCAAATGTCAGGCCGGTGTCGAAGTTGCAGTCAGCCCAGGTACAATCCTTGATGCATGTGATTTTGGGGTTGCTGGAGGCTCTACTGGATTAGTTATTGATGCTGGCGCATCAAATACAACAGTTATCGGTGGTCGTACAAATATTGCTACTGTCGATAATGGCACAAATACTCAAATTATCCCTGCACTACAAACATTCTAGAGGTTATCATGCCACAAATTACAATCCCTTTTGATTTTTCAACACCTCCTACCGATGGCCAAGCCATTGTTTATGATCTCTCCAGTAACTCTTTTATCGCAGGCAGCGGTGGGGGCGGTGGCTCAACCGATGTTGAAAATACAGGACTAGGGGACGCCGCATTAGTCTATCAAACAGGCACCGGGACTGTCTTAGTAGCAGGATTAAATGGCGATAGCACTACTACTACAGTGACAAGCACAGATGGTGGTCAAACCGCTACGGTTGCAGCAAAAAACACATCGGCCGTGTGGAATGCTAGTGAATTTTTAGGACAGCCTGCTATTAATAGCGGTCTCGCAGATTTAGACGGATGGGTCTATAATAATTCCCTTAGCCAGTGGGAAAATCGCCCTATTGTCAATAGCATTGATTCACCCGCATCAGGATATACATCCCAAGTCTTAGGTCCAACAGGTGATGTGCAAGTTAAAGATATTGGGTCTAGCGATGACAGTATTAGCGTATCAAGCGGCGTTGGATTTACCGATTTAACGGTTCCTATCATTGACCTGGAAAACACAGTTGATATCACCTCTTTTTACGTACTTTCTAACCCAGGGCTTGCGACGACTGGCATACCCTATAGTTTTAGAGGCCTTAATCAAATAGGTCAAGATGCGACAGGACGTAATTTTTTAAATTGGACTCAAGATGCAACCAATATTTACGCTAATATTAACCCCGAGGTCGTTGTTACCAAATACGCATTTAGTGTGTCCACGGCAAGCTTTGGTGCATCACACGCATTAGCACAACTAAAAGGCACCACGATTGCAGCCAATGTGCTAAATACTAACGGCCAAGAACTGCGATTTAATATGACAGGTAATTACACAGCCACTGCATCACAGCTGACCGTTAATTTTAAATGGGGTGGCGCAACGATTTATACTCTTCCAACTTCAACATTGTTAGGCGCTGCAACAAGCTCATATACGTTACAATTTACTATCAAAAGGACAGGCACGACAAGCGCTACCGCCTTCTGTAGCTTTATTGGAAGCGACCCTACTAATGTCAGCCCTTGCAGTGCGACAGTTCAATCAGGGATGGATTTTACGGTTACAAATGTTATGGAAATTACTGCATCCACCGGAAGCGGGGCGACAATCTCCGCATTCGGTCATGATATTTATTTACAATAGGAGCTAAGAATGAAAGCTAAGAAAGGGATGGGATTTAAAGCAGCCGCTAAAAATATAGCAAAAAAAGAAGGGATTTCTCAAGAAAGAGCCAATGCAATCTTGGCAAGCAGCACAAGAAAGGCAAGCCCAGCTGCTAAACGCGCAAATCCTAATTTAAAGCGTGTAAAAATGGCAAAGAAGAGATAAAATGAAACCAGTTGACGAAAGAAAATCTAAACCAATTCGTAAATTTAACCGAACCAAAAAAAGGGGATAACCATGAAAGGTAAGAAAAAAATGCCAATGCCAATGAAGATGAAGAAACCTAAAAGAAAGAAGATGTAAGCATGGATAAATTTGAAAGAAAATCAGATTTTATGAAGTGGTGGCCCCTTATTCCTTTCATATTAGGGGCTGTTTGGTATGCTGGGCATCTCGATGCAAGAATGAATAATTTGGCCAGTCAAGTTCAGTATATGGAAGATTCAGTCAATACAAAACTTGATGCAATTGCTCAAACATTGGAAACTCGTCAGAGTTATGATGAGAGAGAGATTGCTGAGATTAAAGGTCGGTAATTCGTTCATGAAATGGCACATCATCACCTTCATCTTCTTCAAGAGGGCTTAAAAGATGTTGCACGTCGCGTTTCAGCTTCTCAAGCTCTTGTATTCTCTCTTGGCTATCACATGATAACGTAACTGTATAAGAGTAATTAAAATTACCTTCTTTCCCTTTTTTAATCCCACTAACGCAAATGATTGGATTCATCGGAGCCTCTTAATCGTTTTATGATGTCTTTGCGAAAAACAATTAAAATTATAGCAAAAAATATAATCATAATCAAAGTAACGGCTTGTGAAAACAACGAAATCCAGAATATTAAATCATCCATTTTTAATGTAATCCCTTCATAGTCTATCTAATTGAATGGCCTCTTGCTTAACCCTATCCCATCCGTAATTTTTTTTTATTCTTTTCAATTCATCTTGAAATTCTTGGCTATCATGTAATGCAGTTATACTTTCATTATTGTATTCTTTGTCACTTCTCAAAATTTCTATGTGCTTTTGATGCTCGTAATAATTGCTTCTTTCTCTAATTTCCATAAACTTTGCCATTCCTATAGGGTCTTCCCCTGAAGGGCAAGACGCCCAGTGTTTTATAGCATTCAATCTTGCTTCGTTTCGCTTTTCCATAGCGCCAGCAAAGCAATTCTTGCAATAATGTATTTTATGCTCAGGAGCAAAGACAAAGCATTCGCTTAATAATGCGGGCTCACCGAAATCACACATATTAATCATTAGGGTCTCTCCTGGTCACCAACATAATCCACACAATATGAATTAACCACGATTTGTTCAGGCTGTACATACTGCTGCTTAACGGGGACTTTTACTGTTTGGCTGCATTGAGGCCATGCAGCGGTGCATCCGGCCATAAATGTAACAAAAGCTGACAATACTATGATTAATATGCATGACCATATAATCTCTAATATTTTCATGGTTTACCTATAAAAAAAAGACCGCTCTGTGTCAACGTGACGATGGGGGTAGAGCGGCCAAACTGGATAACAGCCCCGTACTTTCGCAGAGGAGGCTGCCGTGTTAGATTTATTTTAGCTTAATATTTATCAACTATCAATATAGCTTTGCAAATTTCTATGATTTTAGTAAGAGTCTTAAAATATAAAGTTAATCTTAAAAATGGCGTGATCTCAATCGGAAAAAATAATAAAAAATAAAACCAGGTAATATTCTTCCTCATATTTTCCTTATGAACTCTGAGCCTTTCATTATGCCAACTTATTTGTTCTTTCGGATTATTTGGATAAAGATAACGGCAAACGCCACAAAAGCACGGCTCCCAACTCTTTAAATCAGGCCTTAAAAGAAGAAAGTCTGACCCTGAAGCCATGAAGAATGAATCTTCTCGATCAAAAATAATATTATCCATAATTCAAGCATCAAAATTTAAGTTTTTACACATTAGAAGCTCATCTTCAGTTAAAAAATCCATATCATCATCGTAACCATTTACTAAGCGATCTTTCATTTTTTCACATATGGCTAATATCTTTAAAGATTCAATATCTTTTTTACTCAGAGGATTTATGCAATGAACGGCCCAATCTTCGCCCTTGAAGGATTTTTCGATGATATCAATCATCATTTCCACTTTATCATCATAATAAGCATGGGCATGATTGGTGTCTATAATTGATTTATAATATTCAAGATTATCTCGATAACCAGATTCGTCGTCAGTAATAACGTTTAAATCCTTTATAATCTTATTAATCGCCGCATACTGTTCATCTGTGATTATTTTCATTTTGAAATACTCGCCTTAATAGCGCCAAAAAGCCCAATTAATAAAAACTGTATAATCGATGGCGACAAAACTATTGCCCAATTCCAATCAATCACATCACACAGCTTAAGCGTAACAAATATCAAAGTTAATATGGTTAATGTAGGCAGCTGAACTTTAATTTCTTTCATTTTGCAAGCTCCTGAATATCTCGAGCCATTTTAACAAGTCTTGGATCTGCTTTGGTTAGCACGTCCAGCAACAATCGTTTCTCTTCGAGATAAGTCACGGCGAATTTAGGATCATGATTAACGATTGATGACGTGTTGCTGATCATGTCAGCGACCTTGATATTTTGTATCGATGCTGACGCGCCTGAAAGTCTAACACGGTCGATTGATTTTCTTGTGGCTCTATTATCAAGTGACTCAATATCTGTTAGGAAAGCAACCCCATTAGCAATGCTCTTATCAAATTCTTTTTCGATAATCTCTAAAGTCATATCAGTGTCTTCTACGGCGTCATGAAGCCATGCAACCGCAAGAACCTTTTCCATCAGCATAATAGGCGTAACGGCCGCAACAATTCCAGTTACCTCAGCAAGATGATCCGTATAAGGGTTGCCCGTGTACTTCCTAACTTGATTTTTGTGATATTTAAATGCAATCTCCATAGCTTTAAATCTCATCCTTAACCCCCTCGTAGATGTTGCCTATGATTTTTAAATCATCCCAGCAAAACTCAAGGTTACGCGCTTCTTCTGGTTTTTCTTCATTATCCGTTAAAATCCATTCTCCATTAGGCTGATACCAAGATACCCTAAGAATTCTTGTTGAATCCCCGATCGCTTCATTACAAATTAACTCACTCGTGCTTTGCAGAAGATCACACTCAAAAATCTCCTTGCCATCGCAATCGAGGAAGCCGGTGAATTGAAGAAGATCAATTTCATGAGCATACTCCCATGAATAAATACCATGGTTGCCACAAAATAATGCGGAGATAAATTCTGACTCTTGATTAAACTTGAGCTCTCTTACATTATTAAATACGAGATTATTTCTTTTCCTAACTGCTCTAAACTTAATTTTCCTGTTCATTTTCATACTCCATGTTTTCTCAATTCACTTAACCCAGTAACTATGACTGTAATAATAATCTACGCTCACCATTTATACTTCCTTATCGTAAATATTCCCAACCACTCTCAATCCTTTAAGATTGATCCTTGTTAGATAAATGAACGAGATGCCGTCATTCAACCAAAATGACCCTTCTTTGAATTCGACAAATAAAGGCTGAAGACCCATTTTTTCACGAACATCATCTTGTAGAAGGTCTCCTTCAAAAATTTCATTCTCATCGAAATCTTTGACGCCGGTGAATTGGAGAAGAACCATGTCTTTTTCCATAATAAAATATTCTTTTGGATTATATTCTTCATTCCTGCCATCATTATAATAAGCGTGAATATTACCCTCATCTTTAATTGGAGTTGACCATATAATACGAGAAACCTCACGCATCTTTTTGTATATTTTATCCCAAGCTTTAAACTTAATTTCTCTGTTCATTTTTTAATCCTTAGTTTAATTTATTCTGCCTTATAAAATGGTGCCCCATGCATAGAATCGAACTTGCGACCTGCTCGTTACAAGGGAGCTGCTCTACCACTGAGCTAATAGGGCATAATTATGGCCAAATTACTTTACATCATTTTGTCGGAATGGTATTCGGCTTATACTGGAAAAGATTTTCACATTTTATTTCCTTATCATAAAATTGGAGCCGAAGGCAGAGAATTGAACTCCGCGAATTTGTTACCAACGCGATGATAACAATTTAAGACGATAGCCTGTACACTGCTATCTAATCGTCTGCATGATTCCACACATGCTTCTTCGGCAATAATTAATGCGCCCCGGAATCTAACCGGGAATGATGGATTATGAGCCCATCCGAGCCATCTCAAACGCATTAATACCGTCTTTCCGGCTGTCAGTCGGCCGACATTTAGAGTGCCTGAACCAATAACAGAAGTATATACCAAATATATCATTATTTCAAATATTATTTTTGAACCATTAGGAATTTCCGACATGTTCACATACAGGAGTTGTTTGCACATTAGTTTCTTTACCGCACTTTTCGCACTTTATAACATTTAGTGGGGGGTGTGACAATTTTTTTATTCCCGTCTTTTCCCATTCATGTTGACAATATTCAATCTTTTCGGCCCAGTCTTTATTTGAAATATACATATTTAGAATATATCTAGCTGCTGGTAATACGCTTTCTAGGTCACAATAAGATGAAGTTAAAAATATATCATGTAATTCTGATTCGCCAAATTCATTATAAGCAACATTATGGAAAGCTGCAATAATTTGATTAATAGCCTGATATTGCTCTTCGCTAATCTTTCTACTCATCTTTCATGCTCTCCAAAAATTCACATGTTTCGCATCCGTGGCCACAAGATTCAATAAATTCCTCGGCCCAATCTTCGCCTGCAAGTGATAAATTAATTATTTTTTGCTCTTGTGGGAAATAATATCCAGCGCCTTCAGCAATACTTCTTGCTTGAGTGCTTTCCGAGAGTTCATCAAAAAATTCAATTATTTTATTAATCGCTCTATACTGCTCTTCAGTTATTTTTCTCATTCCTTCACCTTTTTATCAAACTCTACAAGCTTCAGAAAATTATCTAGCGCAGCATGAAGCTCCTTAACGCCATCGACATCCAACGTCACTGAGCCCTCTATACAGTGTGGAACGTCCTTTGCATAACAAGAAAGATTCATGAATTTTTTTCCATGATTGTAATAAGCCTGTAGATTATTAGCACCTATCGTTTTAGTGATGTTGTGCGAGCTCATTTTAATCCTCCATAAATCCTAAAATATGCGATTCTTCAGTTAAATATAAATATTTACCCATAATAGATAGCCTCATCATGTAAGCTCGGCTTAAAAATACAATATCCGCGATCTTAACTTGCATAGGAATCTTTATCCCTGTATTGGTATATCGACCATCACCGACAAGTATTACCTTGCCAACAGCATGCGTAGTATGCCAATCTTTATCGGTATGCATCCATGGCATCTCAAATCTCCCTAATTTTTGATCATTAACAGGCTCAAGCAATACTAAGTCGTCTCTTAGTTTTAATCCACTAGATTCAATAAGACCTAAAAAAATCTTGGAGTCTTCGCTATTAAATTCATCATGGATAATCATAATAATACCTTTCCTACGACATGCTCTTGGTCAATCAATATGCAGTTAACATCATTAACCCTAGTCAAAACCTGAGTGTTTTCAACTTTGTCTTTTCGAGGGATGATAACGATATCGCCAATCTGGCAAAAAGAAGGGCACTCAACATCTTTTGATGTTGTTCTACGACCTATACGCAAAATTTGCGCGAATATAGTTTGTGATGATGCGTCAGGCATAATGATGATAGATTTCTTCCATTCCTTAGGCAACAGCTTTTCGATGTCGCCATCAGATAGATAGCCGATTAAGTATTTATTATCAGGTATTAAGTTAATCTTCAATTTTAATCCTTTTTCCTTTATTTATAAAATGATTAAATTCTTTGCTAATCATATTAATTTTTTTCTGAGCTAGTTCTAATTTTTTTGTAAATTCTTCTTCAGTTTTTACCAAGTCACACAGCAAGTCTATTGACTTAAGTTCGTCATGTATTAGCTCTAAACCATAAATCACTTCATAAAGTGATTTAAATTTTTCTTGAGCGAATCTAATCAAGTCCATGGTTTTTAAAATTTTTAGCTGAGTCTCGGTCATAATTATCCCCTTAAATTTTGTTGCCACTCGCGCAAGTGGACTTCCCATGATGTGCCCATGGAGCAACTTGTCATTATTTAACACTAGGGAGTAACGGCCCTAATATTATTAGACAAGGATTCTGCGTGCGCGCGCATTCTAGCTATTTATCATATTTAGGTTTAGGATCTTCTTGAACAGGCGCGCTTCCCCATGCATTATTATCAACTTGATTCAGAGAGGCTGTATCTGTGGGGTCATAAGGCGTGAAGACACCATCGCAGCCGCTGGTGATATAGGGCTTCCCGTCAATAACAATACCATAATCTGCCGCTGTAGGTGTTAGAGTACACTGCTGTTTGGTAGCAGTTCCATAACACCCAGCAGTTAACATGGTTGTTGCTATTAAAATTCCAGCCGAAGCTAGTTTCATTGTTTTTTTCATTTCATTCCCTTAGTTTGTTGTTAAAAAATCGTTTATCTATCTATTATTAAATCCCAATCGAAGCCAATTACTCTATGCCTAATATCTAAAATCCATTCTTTTTGTTTTTTAATATATGCGTTTAGATCGCTATTTTCGATTCTTAATCTATCCAATATAGCTTCATTTTTAACGCGAAGCTCTTCAGCATCTTTAAGCTGTTTACGCAAATTCAAATTCTCGCGACATAATGATACGACGATATGGTAATTTTCTTTTTCAGCGCATTCGCCCAAGAATTCATTGAGATAGTCTCGAAGCTCTTGAGCTTGATTTTTTTCCAGATGAATTCCATGTCTGCGGGGTTTATGGCTTCCTTCATCAGGCATAAACAAAAAAATACCATTATTTACGAAATTAGATTCTTCTATATTCAATGAAATTACATCGCTTATATCCGTGTACGCTCTCTTTATCTCTAAATCTCTCATCATTCCTCCTAATTCAATAACTTAAATATATACGCCGTATATCACTAAGTCAAGTATTATTTTAAAATATTTTTTGCTTCTATTGCTATAGCATCTAAAACTGCTGACATTGGATAGTTCTTTCCTAAATTTAAACTGACTTTTTTTGATTTTTCTCTGAGAACTTCCCATAATTCATAATCCACATTCACACATATTTTATTTGCAGGACTTCGATTGTATTCAAGCATTTCTTTGGTTATTTTTATATCATTTATTGATGATAAAATAAGATTTATGGCAGAAGTTCTATTTGTGTACCTTTTTTTAGCAAATTCAGCTAGACTTTCTAATGCTAAGTTTGAAAATAGCAATACTTTTTTCTTTGTTTTTTGATTTTTCATGCTCTACTCGTAATTTTTGATTTAACAATATATACTATATATATCAATATGTCAACAAAGAGCAAAAAATGAACATAGACGAAGAAAAAGAATTATTTGAAGATGACAATCTAAAGAAGACTCGCCAATATACAGTTAGGATGCCTTATGCACTTGATACATGGCTTAAAGTCAAGGCTTCTCAAACAGGACTTAAAGAGGCTGAAATTATACTTTTATGTTTAACGCATGGCGCAATGACTAATTCATCGCTAAAATTGCCAGACCATGTTCAGGCTTTAAAAATATCAAAAAAACTTAAAAAGAAGAGAAAAACTTGGATTGCTTATAATGCTTCATCATTACGAACATTAGATATTATTTCTGCACATTTATATGGGGATGATAAAGAATGGGTATCAGCCATCTGGGATAGGTATGAAAAAGAAAAATATTAGTACAATTGAGTTTATTGTAAAGTCTAAATTTTTTAGTGATTTGCTTGATACTGGATTGCTGGATGAGGCTGAAATTATTTTAATGCTTCAAAAGCAAGATTTTTTAAAAGATGAATCAAGGATAGAAATAGCGGAAGCTGTTTTTGATATGGTCAAATAAAAAAAGGCCGCTGATTAGGCGGCCTAAACTAAGGAGTAGGCGATGTAATAAGTAAAAAACCATCATCTACACAAAAATTATACTATTTTATGCAGATGCCGTCAACTTATTTTTTGGTTTAATCGGATCGATGCCATATCTATTTTTGTACCATTGCTCCCACTCTAATTGGCTCATTTCAGTTTTTTTAGTTTCAATTTGTTTTTTAATTTTTGGGGCCATCTCTTCGAAACGTTCAATATTTTTTGCATTTCTTAATATGAGCTCAATATCGTTGTATTTTTTACCAGATGGATTACGCCCCATATTCCAATCACACTTCGCGCAGCCATTGATAGCATTAAGTATAAATTCCACAGTGTACATACTTAATGCTGTTTCAATTTTGCGCTTTCTGACATGGTCTAACTGTGCTCTAGGACAATTCATCACAGCTTTCCAATGGTCAAAAATAAGTCTAATATTATCAATTTTATTGGTCTTTTCTTGACCTGTATAAACTTCGAACAATTTAAAATCTCCAATATAATCATTAACGTATCTCCTATTTTTTAGTAGTTATCAACAGATTGTTAACAGTTTACTACCAAAACGTCAAAATTACCTTTTCTTTGTTTTGGTATAATTACTTAAACAACTTTAGTTGTTTATCCTTGATCGCGTGATCGCGCATGCGCTTCTTTAATGTAAATATTTGTTTAAATTATAAACATAATTCGCCTCCCAAATCCACAAACTTGAGTATAAAAAACACACAAGACTAAACCTGAGAAAAAAATGGCGCAGGTTTGAGCAAAAAACTTTCAAATTCACCTCCCGCAGCCTCATCTACGCCACCTAAGTCGAGATTATCTGCTGCGGAATGTCTTTTAAGCCAAAATGAAGGCTTTTCAGACGCTCTAATTATTTTCTGATGCAGACGTAGAGGGGTGCTTATTTCGATTGATTGTAGGGCCTTAAATTCAGGAATTGCCACTTTTAGTTTTTCAGTCGGATAAAAGTAAACAGCAATCGCATTATTGAACAATTCTTGTCCTGTTTCGTCTTGACACCATTGTACATAAAATAATCTTTTTTGCACCAAATCCACCAAAGATGATAATGAATTTTTGCATAAGAATACCCCGTTAATGACCACCGGGTCAATTCCTTTTTGCATAGTTTGCAATGCTCTTGAAAGAAATATAATCGAGTTAAAAGAAATATCTAATTTTGCACTATTGACTTTTGAGAAATTATCTTCTTTTGTTTCCATGATATAAGTCCTTTTTTGTTAGGTGCGACAATGCACAAAATCAGAATAGGTCTTAAAATTATAAAAATAAAGGTAAAAATCAGGTAAAAATCAAAAATTGGGGGATATCTCACAAGCCAATAGGAAACGACTTACAGTCGACTAAAATATATATGTTATAATTCAAAAATCAGCTATAATTACAGGCTGATATAACAAACTAAGGAGATATTATGTCACAGGAATTATCTATACAGCCGCATGAGCGTGCAATGATGATGAATGATTTGTCAAAATTAAATGAAATAGAGCGATTTCAGCTTTATTCTAAGCTTTGCACGAGTTTAGACTTAAATTACTTATCACAGCCATTTGGTTATATCGAGCTGAAGGGGAAGCTAACATTATATGCAAAAAAGGATTGTACAGAACAACTTAGAAATAAGCGTAAGGTATCAATCAATATTGTGAATACTGAAGAAAAGAATGGTTGCTATATTGTTAGAGCTAAGGCTATCGCGGCAGATGGAAGAACAGATGAATCAACAGGGGCTGTTCCTATTGCTGGTAAAAATGGGGAAGATTATGCCAATGCGATCATGAAAGCAGAAACAAAAGCTAAGCGTCGTGTAACGCTGAGTATTTGTGGATTAGGATTTATTGATGAGTCTGAAGTTTCATCTATTCAAGGAGCTAGAACATTTGATCAAGAATTAAAAGAAGGACAAAAAATACCTTTTTTGCCATTAGATGAGGCTTCACAGAAAGATGATGCTAAAGATACAAATGAATTTTTTGAAGAATCCGACGAAAAAGATAGATTAGCTAATATAGAATCTATCAAGAGTCTTTGTAAAGAGCTTGGATATCCAGAGTCTAAGATTAAGACAAAGCTTAAAATAAAATATAGTATTGATGATTTTGATGATTTAACCTATGAGCAATCTTTAAAAGTTTTCAAAGGGTTGAACTCAGAATTTCAAAAAAGGATAGCATAATGAAAGTATACTTTATTGAAGTTCCACCCCCTATTAGACATCAATATTCAAAAGATTTTTATTGTTTTGATGTTGAATGCCATGCAAAGAAGTTTTCTAGATTTTTAAAGATGGCATTGAAACTATCAGGATTTGATAATGTTTCTGAAGAATTTGATTGGGAAAGAAACTATCAAGAAACAAGAGAGCAGGAGCATCAGGAGGAAAAAAATGCTTAAAGCAACGCGTGAATTGAGACGGAATCGATTGGCATTAGAAATTATGGCAGCATTTACAGACATTTATGATGCTCGCAGCGTGGAGCGTGCTAGGAATTGGGCTACACGTGTACAATGGGAGTGGCATAAAACAATAAACGGAAGAATCTATGTTTAGTATTGAGCTAGATTTGCCTGTATCTATCAATAGTATGTATGGCGTCAATCCTAAAACGGGTCGGCGCTATCTTAAAAAAGACGCCAAAGAATGGAAAGAGTACGCAATTTGGGAAATAACTCGCATTCGTAATAGTATGTCAAAAGTTGGAGATAGATTTCCAACTGAAAATCCAGTTTTAGTGACGCGTCATTTTATTTTCCCGGATGGGCGTCGTCGAGACCATGCTAATTATTATAAGCAGATAGATGATGCATTAGTTAACGGAGGTATTTTAAGAGATGATAGCCAGATAAAAGAAGACCATAATGCTCAAGCTATCGACTCGAGCATTAGAAAGGGTCGCGTCATTGTTTATGTTGATTTATTATAGTTTCTCTAAATTTGTGAATAACCTCCGATACAGTTAAATGAGCATACAATCTAATGACTTTTCTTGATAATACAAGAAGTTCTTTGTTTTTATGATTCTGCGCAGACATGTATATTTTTAGAGCAAAATAAAAATGCTTGAAAGAGTCATCATCATATTCTTTCATTGCATTCAGAACAACCCCTTCTTTATTGCCATAATGGTACAGGGATGCCTTAGTGACCCCAAGTTTTTCAGCAATCATTTGCATACTACAAGCATCATATCCATGTAAAGATATCAAGTCTACGATAGCCTCATTAAGCTTACGTTTAGTTATTTTAACAATTGGCATTATGGCTCCTTATTTTATCCAATACCTCAAGAAATTGACTGAATTTTACATATCCACATACATCATCTCCTTTGCAGTCAATAAATTTATCTGTTATATAATTTCCATTTTTGTCTATGACGGCTATCTCGCAAGTGCTAGATTGAACCAATACAAAAGGAAGCCTATCAAAAGACATGTCTTCTCTGCCGTAATTTTCACAGTAATTACCATTCCCAAATTGGACTGATAAACATAGCCCATTATCAAAAACAAGGTGGAAACCTTTCCCATCCGTTATACTAAATCTGTAGTTTCTCTTCATTATGCTCTCCTTCGGAATTGTATTATGTTTGATCTCTCTTCTTCCAAAACATCTTCTTTTATTAAATTCAAATCATTTTCTGCAAATTCCAAGTCTCTACATTGAGCAGAGGTGCAATCTGGATGACAAATTATTGAATTGATAGCGGATAAAGCTTTGTCTATTAATTTTACAAGTTCCATTTTTATCTCCTTAGTTAATCAAGTTATCGTCTTGATGAGATAAGTATATATCTCGTATATCAACATTGGAAGTAAATTTACATTACTTTACAATCGGTAAGTATTTAATCATGACAAAATAGTTGTTGACAATATATACCATATATATTAAAATTATTCGGTGCGTGAATAAATTTTTAACCATTCAAAATATTTATTGCTTAACACGCACAAAGATTATGCGGGGAAAAATGTAATTCAGTTCAGTGCATTTTGGCTTATCTGCCAATACCCGCTCTATTAAAGGAAATATAGTGAAAAATAGCACGAAAGAAGTTTTTACATTGGTTGATGATGTTCAAGATAAGATAAATATACAGCCTTCATCATTGTATGATGGGATGCTATATATTCATTTTTGTGGCAATGTAGATTTTAGGCTTACAAAAGATGGCGTAATATCGCTCATGGATTATCTTAATAAATTCATTGCCGATTATCATAATGATCCCATCAATGCTTAAATGGCTATTCCATGCGCATAATTGGATATTGCATGATGTTGTAAATTTTAATAATTGCAGGGTTTATGTGTTTATATGTAAAAAATGCAAGAAGATTAAGTCTTATGAGGTTTAGTAGTGATGAGCAAGCAATGGTACACGACGTCATTTATGTTTTAGGCTGCATCACAATGTGACTTAGATAGATTATTGGATGAGGTCAGAGATTTTAACAAGAACATTATGCGCAAGCTGAAATACAACGACATGGTGAGCAAGTTATGACTGAATACTCTGATTGTTGGGTGTGGGTAGTATCGTATCTAAGTCGTCCTGATGGCGAGTGTATGCAGTATAATCAAAGGGCGTTTAGCATAGAAAAAAAGGCAATGAATTTTATTGCTGAGATTTATGCGAGCATTACTGATATTTATCCGGACATCGACAATATTACGATTATAAAATTAAAGGTTGAATGAGATATGATCGAGAAAAAATGGTGCGCGATGTCTTTTTCGTTTGAAGCATCAGCAAAGGATATACTAACGATGATTGATGATGAATCGAAGGGAGTAATTCTTTTGGGTCTTGGAAGATTTTTAATGCCCCATATGAGCGATGGCAGGTTTAACATTGGCGGTTTAAGATTGACCCTTGGCGAGCTTCCAAAATTCCCTAACGACATTCATTAATTGTCAACTTATTGATCAAACGGAGCAGGGCTGATGGACGATGCGCAAGAATTAATCAAATCTCACGACGATTGCATATTTTGCGGAAAGGCTACGTCAAATCGATTTATCGAATCGCGTGGTGGGAGAGCTTGCTCAAAATGTGCCTCTCTACAGGAAAATAAATCTGAGCGTAATATAGCTGCTAATCTAGGTTTAATGGCGAAAGGAGATGATATCTTGCTGGAAAATGCTAATTCTGTGGCCAATAGAGTCGCTCTCAAGCGACCGTGTTGTAAATGCGGAGATATTATCATGATTCCTCAAGATCTGGCAGGCTACGAGATTAAGCATGGTCGTGTCGTCGGAAATATCTGCAAATACTGTTGGGAGGATGAAGATGAGTAGAAGCTTTATTAAGGATGTATCAACATGGCGCGCGTCAGGTTATGGTATGTACTATTCAGCCGATTTATTGGCTAGATATGACCAAGATAAAGTATTTTCTGTGCTTAGCCAGCCTGAGATTGATATTTTAAATGGTTATAAAAATGCAATATTAGAAGCAGCTAAGAAAATATATGAGGATAAAGATGCTAACACCTGAAGACATGGTTGAGATACGCAAGATAATCCGCGAGGAAATGAGTCAGTTGCCGCGTAGCGCTCCAATTGGATCGTTGAGTGAGTCTTTGCGAAGATGTTTTGAATGTGGAAAGATTGGTGGTCATGCCTCGATGGAAGTATGTATGGGGCGTCCGCTTTCGCAACCTGCGTGCCGTGGATGCGGTGCCATTGGCCCACATCAATGTTTAGGGCCCATTTATAAATACCACTGCAATGAATAGCAAGGAGGCGAAATGAGTGAACATAAGCAGGGAGATGATATGAGTGGTGGATTTATACGAGAGCACGTGGAAAATATGATGCGAGACATCGCTGACGACATTTACATTCATTTTTATATCGCATGGCTGGCCGCTCTTACTGATGGATTTGGAGAAATGAAAATAACTATTACAAACGACGGCAATGATATAAATATTAAATGCAGTTCTGAAAAGGAGGCGAAATGAGTGAGGATAAAAAATTAGATATAAATATGTATCACCAGATTCAATCATTAATAAAAGCAAATAAATATTTAATGCATGCACTAAGCTATAGCAACGGTAACGTTCCGGCTCAAATGGAATGCAAAATACATGACGCCATGAAAGAAATAAAATGCGCAAAAGAAATGATTAGGCATTACAACGAAAGAATAGATATATTTAATAGCTGGTAAGTTTCAGAGCCGAGGGATAAATTATGCCATGCTGGTCAGGGTTAGAAGATGACATTGAAGTGATTGGATGCCTATCATACAATGAAGGTAAAGAAGCCGTGCGTGATTTGGCTCGTTATGGCCGAGTGATGTGCGACTTAGTTAAGTTTTTAAAAGAAAACAAGCTTGAAGGTAAATGGGCTGCGTTTCTAAGCGCGGAACACTGGAGAGATTACGATAAGCTAAAGACAGAACATGAACAGTTAGATGCCATTATGATGGAAAGAAAGTTTGAGCGAAAACCTTATGCGGCATGGAAAGCATTAAAGAAAATAGACCCAGATGATATTATGGACAAGATTTCGGAGAATTATTTAGGTAGGAATAAAGATTAAGTTTACGAGGGGATGTTATGTTTGGAGTAATTGTTTCAGATTTGGCCATGACCTACAGTCATTTATTTATATCAAAAAGCTTTGAAGAGGCTAATAATTTTGCAAATACGATTCCTTATGGGCGAGTTGTTGCAATTCATGAAATCAAGAAAATGTCAAATTTAGCTATTGAGCAATATAATACACCGCTTCTCGAAGAGTTTGCGTATTTTATAGAGTCGCCATTTAAAGATTAAGTCTGAGAGAGTATGTTATGAATATGAAAGTGACAAGAATTGGAAACCCAAAGAATGTGTTTGAGCTTGGTGATATTACAGACATTCCCGATGATTTAAAGTCAAATCTAAAAACCATGGAGTCTACATGTCCAAAAACAAGCAACATCCTAAAGCTTTTTGAGATTAAGAGCGAGCTAACAATAGACGAAATATTGGTTGGTCTTTATAGGATGTTTGGCCATAAAAAAACTAGGGTGTGGGTATCTAGCAGCTTATACAATCTTAGTCGTAAAAAGATGGTCACTAAAAGTGATTCTGGCGTTTATAAAAGACTAAGCAATAGGAGTTGAGATGAAATGTTTCAGTGCTGTAGATTCGTTTGGCGACAAGTTAACCTTGAATTTGTTAGATAAAGATTGTGTTAAAGATTTGGGTGGTATAATTACTGTCTTTCAGGATTGCTCATGTCGCTCATGCTTTGATCGATTTGATCCATGCGTAGTATTAAAGCGTGCAGACGCCAGGAGGCTGATTAAGTGGCTTCAGAAAGCGATAGATGAGTTTGCATGAAATGATTTTCCTGTGTAAATAGCGAATAATATTAGGGTAAACATGACGATTAAATCATTTTATGCACCAATAGATAAGTGCACCAATTGCTGGGTTGAAGATATTAAGATTCATGATCCTGATGTTATTTGTAGGCATGCCGTATGTAATAAGTGTTACAATTTTTTATCAGAGAATCTTAAATTTGGAAGATTCAATCAAAGAGACCTTGAGATGATTTTTAATTTAACAAGACATTTGTCGATTTATGAAACAACGCCAGAAATCCTAACAAGCATGATAGATGAAATTGAAAGGCTTCGAGAAAAAATAAATTGGAGTATAATTTATGATATTCAAACGCAGAAAGAAGTTTAACTCAGTCGATGAGCTGAGAGCAGGGGATAAGTTTTTTAGCATTTATGGTGATGAAATAAAGGAAATAACGTGCGTTGCGCGAAATGATAAAATTTTATTGCTTAGGGCATACGTAAAAGTTTTTGAGTATAGCGTTGATCATCAAGATTTAAGATGGTTCAAAGAGCTAAATAGCTGAGGTTAATATGTCAGAATCAAAAACTCCATCATCGCAGCCCAATACGTCAATTGTGAAGCAAGAGTACGTTGTGTGTAATGCGTGTGGTCATATTGTACAGTGGGCTGTGTTAAAACTTAACTGGCCGTATTTTTGCAATGCATGCATAAATTCTGGTGAAGTTGCTATGTGGAAATTAAGAGGTAATTAGTATGTCAGAAAAAATAGAGCCATGCGCTAAGTGTGGGGACGACAAGCCTACAGTTTTTGAGATATGGCACCCAGCGTGTTGCGTAATGTGTGAAAATTGTCGAAATTATGAGGATACTCAGAATATCGATAGAGATTTATTAATTGAACATTGGAACCGTAAGCAGCGTGAGATTAAACAGATAAACTTAAAGGAGATATGATGAGATGTTTTCAATGTAATGATGACGCGGGCGAAAAATTTAATCTTGTGCCGTCGATTTCAGAAAAATTTGGATTGATTGCGCAAGTAAATGTTGGTGTGGGCGTTTCTTTAAGCCAAGATAAAGTCAAAGAACTTCGAGACTATCTCAATGAGTTCTTGGATGAAGTTAATGATGGGGCTAATGAGATGGCTAAGCAAATGCTTCGTGATGCTCAGTATCCTCCCGTAGAAAGGAGGCAATTCAAATGACATCATTCCAAGGATATGCCATAATATTCTTGCTCGCCGTTATCGTCGGGCATTTAATTGGATAGGATTTACTATGTATGCTCTAGTGACAATTATTATTTGGGTTATGTCGATGATATTGGCGCAGATATTAGTTATTTCTCTGACGTCAGCATGGCATAATTCACACGAAGGAATCTTTTTTGTTTTTGCTCAAAACTTAATGGTAATTGTTGCTTTAGCTTTCGCGGGTGACGGAACTTTAAAGCTGCTTAGCTTGATCGGAGATAAATATGAATGAAATTAATACAAAATGCGAAAAATGTGGCGATGAGTTGCTTGTTGATTTTTCAGTTAGGCTCGTATGCCAAAAAAATCAAGGTGAAAAAGGTGGTGAAAATCACACGATAGGGCCAAGATATATAGACCTTGGGTTTTATGGCCTCGTTTCTAAAGATATTAAAGAAAGAAAAGAGATTCTAGGTAATTTTTTGAACAAAATTTTGTTTGATCTTATCGAGACTCAGCCTGGGGAATCATCATCAAAATTTTTACAAAAAAGCATACGTATGTTTTTAATAGATAGGGACGGAATGTGTATGAATGAACTAGAGGCCATATCTAAATTTAGGGCCATAAGCTTAGCGGCATCTTATAAAATCAAGAAAATTCGCCTGTCTGATATTGACGATATTGAGGAATCAGCCAAAGAAGCCATCGGATATATCGATAAGGTGTTAGAGTTTTACATAGAGCACGTCAAGCAGTACGAAAATGAAGACATGGTATCACATTGTTATAATCTTAACTTTGTAAAAACCAAGATACAGAAAGAGTTTATCACGCCAGAAATATTCATTGCCTCATAGCTCAGTGGTAGAGCAGTTGACTGTTAATCAATTGGTCCGTGGTTCGAACCCACGTGAGGCAGCCATATAGTTGCAATTTTTGCGCTAGTGATATACCATTTGCGCTATGGAGTTCACAAAAAGCGCAATTATTGAACGAATCATCCGTATGGGATGTGATCCAGCCACTGTTTTGGCTGAGCTCGCTATTGGCGCAAAATACGAAAAAGACCGCATTCAAGCAGCAACTGTGTTGTACACTTCTTTGGTTGAAAAAGAAAAAGAAGTGAAGCGTTCACCATTCACAAAAATTGACTTCTCCGAGGTGAAACGTGAACCTCGAGAATAACATCCTTGATGAAAAAGACATCAGTCTATATAAGCCATCCCCCACCTTCGTTAAGTTTCATTCCAATTCAAACAATTATCGCATCGTTATAGGCTCAGTTGGCGGCGGGAAGACCGTTGGCTCATGCATGGAAGTATTTACTCGCTGCTTAGAAATGCCAATATGTATCGACGGAAAACGACGCGCTCGTTGGATTATTTGCCGAAATACCTACCCAGAACTTGAAACAACCACTATAAAAACATGGCGTGAATGGTTCCCTGATGATGCCTATGGACGATTCATATCAAGCCATCCATTGCAACATCGAATGAATTTTATCGATGACAAAGACGTGGAATGCGAGTTTGAAATCTATTTCGTAGCCCTGTCGGATATGAACGTGTTTCGAAAAGTCTTGGGGATGGAAATCACCGGCGTCTTCTTTAATGAAATTCGTGAAATCGATGGCGATTTGGTACGTGGCGTATTTCAGCGTGTCGGGCGATACCCTAAAAAGCACCTTCCACGTGGCGTTGATTACTGGTATGGCGTCATTGGAGACACCAACCCACCTGCTGAAGATTCATGGCTATATCGCCTCATCGAAGAAGAAAAGCCAGAAGGATGGTCATTTTTTTGGCAACCATCTGCCATGCTTGAAGTCGGAAAAGATACATACATCGTTAATCCAGCAGCTGAAAATACGCAGAATTTGGTTAAAGGATATTATGAGCGACA
>Ga0316223_1000743_pt1 | contig 36533 bp, 51 predicted proteins | sample TBH18009metaG_FD_206007 | JGI IMG/M metagenome (GOLD analysis project Ga0316223, IMG submission 206007) | Freshwater microbial communities from Trout Bog Lake, Wisconsin, USA - TBH18009 | ecosystem: Environmental > Aquatic > Freshwater > Lake > Hypolimnion/Profundal zone | place: USA: Wisconsin...
CAGCAAAACACAAAAAGCCGGCGAGGAAGAACGGGCATTCTATGATTCAAAACAAGCCACCCTGCTGTATAACGATGCCACCGTCAAAGTGGTAGTTCCGCATACCGAGGCAGCCAGCTGTTATTTTAGCGTCAATACCCGGTGGTGTACGGCTGCAAAAAATAACAACCAGTTTAACTATTACAACAAAATAAGTCCGCTTTATATCGTGTTGATCAAGCCAATAAATCAGCGATTCCAATTTTATTGGGGAGCAGGGCCGCAGTTCAGGGATGAACAAGATAACGAAATCAATCCCAACGAGTTAGCTGACAAATATCCTGTGCTGTGGAAGATATTCACGCCTATTGCCACAAAATACAAGAGTTTGGTATTGAATCAAAACCCATCGCCTGAAGTGCAAATGGCAGCGGTAAAACGGGACGGCTGGGCCATCGGTCCCATCAAAAACCCATCGCCTGAGGTGCAAATGGCGGCGGTACAACAGAACGGCTGGGCCCTCCAATTCATCAAAAACCCATCACCTGAGGTGCAAATGGCGGCGGTACAAAGTGATGACAGGGCTATCCAATTCATCAAAAACCCATCGCCTGAGATGCAAATGGCGGCGGTAAAACAGGACGGCTGGGCCATCCAATACATCAAAAACCCATCACCTGAGGTGCAAATGGCGGCGGTAAAACGGGACGGCTGGGCCATCCGTTACATCAAAAACCCATCGCCTGAGGTGCAAATGGCGGCGGTAAAACAGGACGGCTGGGCCATCCAATACATCAAAAACCCATCGCCTGAGGTGATAGCACTGGCTCGATCACAGGGCTATCCGGTCGCCTATGCCTATTTGCCCGCCCAGAAGATCCATGAGGGTCAGATCACAGGGATATGATGAAAAAGGCAACAAAATCGCATGAGAATTAATTAAGCAGTTTACAGCTATGGTAAATGTGCTATAATGCTCCTGGCAACATAAAAGCAGTAGGAATAATCTATGAAAAATACGAGATCAAACACTGGTCCGATAGCCGGCTGGACAATTTGCTGTGAAATATGATCCTACAAATTCCATAATGAAACGTTATGTTGTTGCAACCTTGTACGACCTGGCTGTATTGCGTTGCCATGTTTCCCTTTTTTGATTTGCAAGATTTTCTTTTTCATCAGGTGTCATAGTAGCTAGTCGTTTGCGGCTTGCATCTTGCCATTTTTGATACAATGTATTTTGCGCTTCTTTTGATAAATGACCATGATTATAACCTCCTGTAGCATTGGGCGATACGTTGTAGTATTGTTTGTTATTGACGATGTTATCAACGGAATCTAAATAATGTTGCTCGCGAGCTTTAAGCTCTTTTACCCCTCCTTGAACATATTCCAATATGGTTCGTACAAATCTATCTGTATTTTTATTAAATGCTCGTAAGAAGTATTTGCCCGATCCTATATATCCATCGTCATCTTTACCACAATGTGACCCTATATATTTCTTTTGATTTTTTTGGTTAGTCCATTGGTAGACGAATCCAACATATTCGCTTGACATATCTCTCTCCGTGCTGTAAATTTACTTATCATGTTGTTTATTTAGCAAGGATATGCCATGTTAGAACATCTTACCGATGAAGAACTATCCAAGCTTGAGAAGCTGTATCAAGAGTATCCGCTGAAACAGAATTTAAAGCGTCGATCGGATGCCGTCGAATACGGATATTCTACCAAGTTCGCTTACCATGTGGTACGATTGCTCAACGAAGTAGAACAGATTTTGGTTGAAGGTGATCTGGATCTACAGCGTAACAACGAGCAGCTTAAAAGTATCAGACGTGGCGAGTGGACACTAGAACAGCTTGAAGCTTGGTTTGTTAATAAGGAAAAGATCCTTGAAACAACTTATGCAAACTGTTCATTGCCTCATAGCCCTGATGAGGAAAAGATCAAAGGACTGTTGATGAACTGTCTAGAAATGCACTACGGCAGTCTTGGATCTGCAGTAGTGCGTGTTCCTCAACTGGATCAGCTTGTTAATGATCTCAGTGCACTAGTTGATCGATATTGTGTAAAGTAAGCGCTTTAGGCGCTTACTTTATTGGCTTCCCATTCATATGCCTTTTGTAGGTCACGCATATAATTATCATATGCACGTTGCCTGTAGGCAATTAACTTATCAGGGGGCATTTTCATTGGAACCATTTGAAAGGTTTGAAGGTCAATTACCATTGGATCAAATACTTCTGCTTCTTTGTCTTTAGACGTAACTCGCAACATTGTGTGGCAAGATGTTGCAACTTGCATGCCTTGTGGCATCTCTGTTGCGACACGTTCTAATTCAGCAATTAGGCGTTTGTTCCAATCATAAAATATTTTCCAATTTTGTTCGTTTTCTTTATCGCTGGCAATGTTCTCAAGTGTTGCCCTGTCAAAATTTTCGAGTATATCAATTACTTTGGTTTTTGCTGCTTCTAATGAATCGTACTTGGCTAGTAGCTTTGAAACATCATCACGATTTTTCACAGTTATATGTTCATTATAGTAATTATAGGTTTGAACATGCTTGACAGTTTCAGCAAGCACTTCTTTCATAATTTCTACTCGTTTAGCAGCAGTGCTGTTCCACATTTTACAAAATATAGAATGTGCATCGTCGTCCCATTCAGCTGCCTGTTTAAGTAACTGCTGTGAGGTTTTATTTTCCACGTCTTTGGCCCATTCTGGTGCGTTTTCTGCGGACTCTTCTGCAATTTCTTTTTTACCTGTGTAATTGGCCAACGCAATAATGCGTTGAATCTCGGAATCATCAACTTCAGGTTTTTTTTGGTTTGACTGCGCCATCTTCTTCCAGAAACTGTTCTACAGTTTCTCTGACACCTGGAAATTTGTTTTCCCAATATTCTTCCATTGGTGATGTGCCGGCTAGTTTGCCAATTTTTGAATCCATAGTCTTAACTACAGATATTAAATCTGCCATACCTTTTGTATATCTATCCACAGCAATAGCATTCATTTGCTCGTAAACATTGTTAACCAATATTTCAAACCTATCACTGGTTTTATTATTGGTTTCAGGATGCAGCTTTACAGTCTTGCAAATTTCCAATAATTGTGCAATTTCTGGACAGCGACTGAGACAACTGGTTGTCTCTTCTTCTGCTAGTTTAGTATCTATTTGACCGACTAACCCTTCAATATTTTTAAGATTAGCCACAACTTCGTTACGCAGAGACTCTAGCTCTGCTTTTATGTTTTTGTCCACGTTTTTACCTCCTGCCATGTTGTAAACACAATTGTTTACAACCCGTTCGTTGACATGTGTATTTATATGCATAGTTAATTTTCTGACTATTGACTGATCGAAATTTTTAGTTTATAGTGTTACGATATACTTTCATAGGATTTGAATTCTAGAATGAGTGTTTCTCAATGGTTATTAACGCGATGGTTATTGTTATTGGCATTTTTGCGGCGAACAGACGTTGTTATGGTAAGAGAAGAAATTTCTAAAAAAATAAGTTTTCACTTGGTTAGGTCTGGTAGTTGGGATCCATTTGAACACAATACGCATAGATATATTTCAATAAGATCCAATGGAGCGGGAAAAGATTTGTTAAAACTTGAAAAAGATGGAACAATACTTGCGCCCTATCCTTATAGCATAAAGTTGTCTTATGGCAAAGCTGAACCCATACCAAGGTATAGATGGATTTATCTTAATCAATCCAAAGCAGTCTTTATGAATCTACGTGGCGAAGACGAGTAATTTATGATGACTAAACTCTGGTTCAGATTAATTCAACTATGGTGTTTTGTCACACGGCAGGACGCTGTGTGGCTCAAAACAGAACAATTGAAAAAAAGAATTCATTTGCGTATTGTACACAAAGAATACGACCCCTGGAAATCAGACCCACTGCTATATGTTAATTTTCGTTTTAGACGTTTTTATCTAGATGAGGATGGCACATTATATGTACGAGCGGCTAGTCTAGGGACATTGTATGGTAATGTAAAATCTGGTAATGTAAAATTTGTAATAATAAATTACAAAGATCAATGGAAATACGTGAATAAACAAAAGCAGATGTTTTATGATTTGCGAAATAGAGCATAAATGGCAAAAGAAATTGAACACAAGTATCTTGTTGTAGACCCTTCGCTTGTCAAACAAACCTGTCCTTTACCTTGGTCTATACAGCAAGGATATCTGTCAACAGATCCAGACGGCACTATACGGCTGCGTCTGGCAAACTGGAGGACTTGGCATTATAAAGCAACTCTTACAGTAAAAAATAAAACACGCGGAGCTGAAAGAGATGAATGGGAATTTAACTTGGCAGACTGGGACGCTGCACAGGCTCTTTTCAATGCTCAGTGCAAATACTCTATTCGTAAAAACAGATACACAATAACATCTGGTCCGCACAAATGGGAAATAGATGAGTTTTTAGGTGATAATACTGGATTATGGTTAGCTGAAATAGAGCTTGAAAATTCTAATGAGATCTATAATATACCAAACTGGTGCGGACAAAATGTTACTGACGATTCTAGGTACTATAATTCTAATCTAGCAATGGTACCATTTAACTCGGCTAAATTTAACGCAGATAAGTCCTAGACATCATGGGGTTTAGTTCATCTCTTGGACCATCCTCTGAATCGGGATGATAAACGGCTAAGCTCATGTTATCCTCAAGTGTAATAAATCTATGTAAAGTGTGCCGGTCTAAAACAAACACTGTGTCTTGTTCCAGCGGCACAGATTCTACTACATCTTTTGATCGCTTTATCTCTGCATAACCTTTACCACTAAGCACGTAACCAATTCTAAAGCTAGGATGAGTATGGAAAGTTTGTTCTATTCCAGCTGGGAAAAATAGATAGTTTAAACAAGGATCTCCATTACGATATGGATCAATTAGGTTACTGTTTGAGCATCCGTCAATATAAGACAACTGGCCAGGCTTATCTGGAATAAAGTCTGTTAACTTGGTTTCTGTATACGAAAGTCCTTTGTTTTCAATAACCACAGCGGGTCCGCATACATCTAGCGTTTTGTGTCCTGCACTTACCATATAGCAAGGATTATTTACAGTTATTTTATTGTCGAAAACAGCAGATGAATTTGCAAATATTCCAAATAGACTACCTATAGTTTTAATAGATTTCGTTCGTTGGCTTTTACCATATGGATGGTTGCAATATGACGCTGTTCAATAACCAAGGTATTGAAAGATTTTAAACATGTCAACATGGTACTGAACTATTATTATAGATACTTTATCAACATCACAATATCATTGTAACTATTTGTATCTGGATCGTACATAGCTTGCTTTTCAGTGTGTGTGATTTCAAAACCGACGGCTAGACACATTCTAATGCTCAATGTATTTTCAGCGGCAATTCCAGCGGTAACAATTTTAATGCCAGACCTTTTAAGATGTTCCATCATGGCGTTCATAAGTTGCTGACCTAAATTGGTAACATTGCTTGAAACAAAATTAGGTTGTGAAATAAGCTTGTACTTGTCTATAAAAGCACCCCAGCAGATTGCTCTGTGTGCAATTTTCTTTTTTGTTCCGCCGCTGTATCTTGAAGCAATTACATACCCACATAAGATGTCATTGTAGTACAAACCAATAACAAAATTGTCTCGCAGCATGCACATGAAATGAACCAGTGTTTTGCTGCGTTCTTCACTGTACAGATCTCCCATAGATCTACTGTGTATTTTAAGAGATTTTAAACGCAGTTCTTGGAAGACTTCAACTTCGTTGAGTCTAACAAGCCTAAACAAAATCATAAAAACTACCTATTATGAACTGGCGGTAGACAATGTTTCAGTTATGTTATTCTTTTTGTCATACGCAGTTCTAGCAGCCATAAATGCCGCAATTACCGGATCCGCTAGAAAAGAATTCCAATCGGCCTCTTCTTTCCACGTATTTACAATGGTTTTGGTTAGTTTGTCAGGCGTTAGACTTTCACTACGTGATACAAGCAGCCCTGTGGTTACATAAGTAGTGGTCCAATGACTGAGTGTTGCAGCATCAACCGCATGGAAAGGTGTACTGGTATTTTGACGAGTCAAAACTAATTGGGATGTAAACATGTATATCTCCTATTCGTATGTGTATTTATTCAAGATACGAGTGTAACTTTAAAAAAGTTTTTTCAAAATTAAGCAGTTGACAGATCGCTGGCTAGATTCTACTATTGTTGTATGTCAAATCATTTCTTAAAAAATCTAGAAAAAATCGCAGAGGATTGGTCGAAAGCTGAAGAAGCCTATGACGCTGATTGTGATGCGTGGTGGAATAGTCTTCCACAGGATCAACAACTGCAGGCGTTTTACTCTGTAATTAAGCGAGTGACAAAAGCAGAACTAGGTGAACACGGGTCATATAGATATATTTTGTATGATGTTTTTGGATTTGGACCAGGAAGTTATACTGTGGGTATGCAATGTGGATTTATGGATTTGCATAATGCAATCTACACACCAGATGATATTGCAAACATAAAGGATAAAAAATGAAAGTAGGTCTTAGTTTTAGTAGATGTTTAGTAGATATTGTCGATGGTCGTGTAGATATTGAGGACGTACTGGTTATTATTTCACGCACAAATTTTGATCCGCATGACGACGGGCAATGGAAACAAATATGGAACGGGTATCGCTTTGGCGGTAGGTCCGAGGCTGTATGGGCAAATTATGAAGAATCACAAGAGGACCTATTTAGACAAACCACCCTTGCTTTATACACACAAGGTAAATTGCATCAACCTCGACGGTTTGGTAGCTACAGAGAGCGTCTTAATTTCATATGGCTAGAAACTGTTTTGTTTGATAAGGATCTAGAATCAAATCCAGCTTTGAAAGATGCATGGGAAACCTTTCAGGTTATGGCAGAATTAACAGAGCTAAACATGAACAAACAAGTAGGATCGTAATAGTAGCACACAGGTATGACCCTTGTAAAACGCATACATATAGAACTGTCAACTAGGTGCCAAGCTAGTTGTCCAATGTGTCCAAGAAACCATTCTGGAGGTATCACACGCAGCTTTGTAGGGCCAACTGATATAAGTTTTGAACAATTCAAAAAATGGTTTACTGACAATTGGTTGTCTCAGTTAGAATATTTTTTGGCATGCGGGAATTATGGCGACCCTGTAATGAACAAAGACAGTTTGCCAATTCTCGAGTATCTGAGATCGCATAACCAAACCTGCAAAATAAGTTTTCATACCAATGGAAGTGCTCGTGATAAAGACTGGTGGCAGCGATTAGCAGAGATAATTGGTAAACAAGGTCAAGCTGTATTGGCTATTGACGGTTTCCATGACACACATTCTCTGTATCGAATTGGAACTAACTGGGATCATGTAATGAATACAGCTGATATTCTTATTGCATGCGGAATCGATGTGTGGGCGGAAACTTTGATTTTTGATCATAATAAACACGAAATAGATCAACTCAAAGAATTTCTATACAATCGTGGCTTTAGACATATAAATGTCAAATACACACAGAGATTTGCCGGAGGATCAGAATTTCCAGTGGCCAACGGATCAATTTTGAAATCTGCAGAAAACAAACCTTGGCAGTCTGTAATCACAGGCGATACCTATGAAAACTGGTTGACCAATACTGAAATTGATCCAAAATGTCAGCAAAATGGTGGTGAAATTTATGTAGATGTAGCTGGACGATTATGGCCTTGTTGTTGGGTAGCAGATTCTTACACGCGGCTCACAGATCCTGATCATGGAGATCATAATTGGTCTAAATGGAGTAGAATTCAAGGACAGGAAATCAAAAAGATCGTTGAGCAGTCAATACCATTATACTTACGCGATAATAATATTGAAATTACGTTAGAAAACTATGCAAAGCAATTGGATATTTGGAAAGATCTGTGGTTATCTGATCGCAAACCATGTGAATGCGTAATACATTGTAAGAAAAAATATATAAACAGGGTCTAGTACACCATGACAAAGTCTCCCATCGAGTGGAAAATTCGCGGCTACCCGTACATAGTTAATTATAATTGTAACAACAGTAAAGATGGCGATATCTTAGACTGGTTCGATGAAAATCTTGATTCAAACGCTTGGGTAAGAATAAACCATTATCAAATTGTTTTTTCAAATCAAGAATCTGCTGCACTATTTCAGTTGACATTCTCATATGAATAAACAAGTGACGCAATTTCTCAGTCAGAATGAAATAGCTGATAGAATTATGTGGTGTTCAAATAGCTTGTCTCGCAATGCATATTCATATGCATTGAAAAATTTTATTTGGGCACCAGATAAAGGAATTGTCTATCCTGTAACATGGGAATTTTATGACGAGTCTTCCTATCTTTTATATTTTTTAACGTGGGTAGACAGTGCATAAAATACTTGTTGGGATCCAGAAAATTACTCAGAATTATGCAAGTGGGCTAATCTCAATTGCCATGATAGATGGTACGCTGAATGTGTTGATGTATCAGATGTTTCGTTAACATATGATAAAATGGCAGAATTTACTTTTTGCAATTTAGCTGATGCGTGCTTCTTTGCAATGGTATGGTTGTAACGAAGCGTGCCCTGAGGAAGAACTATAGAAATTTATGTTGACAATAGATAACAAAATAAGACATAAATATTATTGATGATGCTATATAGGCCATCAATATTATCTTGCTTAGAAAAGGAGATCAAATATGAGCACGATCATTGGAATTGACCTGGGAACAGGCAACAGTTGTGTTGCTGTCATGGAAGGCAAAACCGTAAAAGTAATTGAAAATGCCGAAGGTGCTAGAACAACCCCAAGCGTTGTAGCGTGGACAGACAAAGAACAACTGGTAGGAGCTGCTGCAAAGAGGCAAGCTGTAACTAATCCTGTTAACACTGTAAGCGCTGTCAAACGTCTAATAGGCAGACGCTATGACGACAAGATGGTTCAACAAGATCTAAAAACTCTATCCTATACGATTGTACCTTCCTCTAACGGTGATGCCTGGGTAAGTATAAACGATCAAAAATATTCTCCTCAAGAAATTTCCGCGCAGATACTTGTAAAGATGAAAGATACCGCTGAAGCTTATCTTGGAAAAAAAGTAACACAAGCTGTTATTACAGTGCCCGCTTACTTCAATGACGCTCAACGTCAAGCTACCAAGGACGCTGGAAAGATTGCCGGGCTCGAAGTGCTGCGTATTATAAACGAACCAACTGCTGCTGCGCTGGCATTTGGTGTAGACAAAGGGGGATCCGGTAAGGTAGTAGTGTTTGACTGCGGTTCAGGAACTCATGACGTTAGTGTCCTGGACATAGGAGATGGTGTTGTTGAGGTCTTAAGTACAAATGGTGATACTCACTTGGGTGGTTTGAACTGAGCCTCCCATAAAAAATCCTGTGAACTGCTGGAAACCCCTTATAGACATGAATGCTACAGCACAATCAGTAATGATAATTGCGAATGCCAAAAAAGGCATGGATTGGGCAATCAGCAGCCAAACGACCAAGAAATTGGCCGAAGGTTCAACGACTAGGCAAAGTAACCTAAAATCTAATCAGATCACGGTAAAATGCCCACGAGTGCAGGAAACACGATCACCTCTCCTTAATATAAATAGTATTATAGGAGGTGAAGATATGGACAAAGTGTGGATCGTATATAAGACAACAAATCTAATCAATGGATGTACATACTTCGGCGTACATGGCACTACTAATCTTAATGATCGATATATTGGATCTGGTAAAATATTAAGATTGGCCGTTAGAAAGTACGGACGTAAGAACTTTGAACGAATTATTCTCGCAAGTTTTGATAATGCCAAGGATGCTTATGATCACGAAGCCTCGTTGGTAACATCAGATCTAGTTAATCAACCAGATGTCTACAATGTCACCACGGGCGGAACTGGTCGAAGAGAATTAACTGAAGAAGGTCTTAGTAGTATCATCATGTCTAGACGCAATAAAGTAGTTGCATTTGATAAAGAGCTTGGCAAAAAAGTCAGCATTACAAAGGCAGAATTTATTGCCAATCCTGCTCGATTTGTTGGCAATACAAAAGGCTATAGGGTAATGAAAACTCTAGACAACACTGTTGTTGTTGTTGGAGTTGACGATACTAGCAATCTAGTCGGAGTAACCCGCGGCCAGAGAAAAGCTCTAACCAATGATGGTAAAACCGTTATGGTTTCGGTAGATGATCCGCGCTTCTTGACCGGAGAACTTCGGTCTGTGAACAAAGGTAAGGTTATTGTTAAAGATACCAATGGCAATAAATTTGCAGTTGATCAATCTGATCCAAGGCTAACATCCGGAGAATTAGTCGGTGTAGCTTCTGGTAAACGATATAAGCATAACAAGAAGCGACCGCAGGTTACATGTCCACATTGTTCAAAACTAGGAGATGCGTCAAATATGCAAAGATGGCATTTCGATAGGTGCAAAAATCGTGTTAAGATATAGTCTGAGCTTGCATGAAAGTGCAAGAGGTTGGGATAAAGAGCCCAATGATAACACACTGGAAGACTTTGACGAGCGTCTTGTTAATTACATGGCAGACGATTTTAAAAAGACTAACGGCATAGACTTACGCAATGACAAACTGGCTTTGCAGCGTCTACGCGAATCAGCTGAACGTGCCAAAATTGAACTGTCAAGCACAACAGAAACAGAAGTAAACATTCCATATGTTACTGCTGACGCAAGCGGTCCAAAACATCTTTTGTTAAAAATTTCAAGGGGTAAATTTGAAAGTTTAATAAGCGATCTAATTGAAAGAGCTATAGCTCCTTGCAAAGCTGCACTAGCCGATGCTGGTTTAAAGCCCGGTGACATAAAAGAAGTTATTCTAGTTGGTGGTTCAACACGTATTCCTGCAATTCGCAATGCTGTTAAAAACTTCTTCGGTAAAGAACCTAGCAATGCTGTAAATCCTGATGAGGCCGTTGCCATAGGAGCTGCCATTCAAGGTGGTGTTCTTCAAGGTGACGTTAAAGATGTACTACTTCTTGACGTTACACCTCTTTCACTTGGTTTGGAAACATTAGGCGGAGTGTTTACACGATTGATAGATCGGAACACTACTATTCCAACAAGAAAGAGCCAGGTTTTTTCAACAGCAGAAGACAATCAAAATGCAGTTACAATAAGAGTTTTCCAAGGGGAACGCGAAATGGCTGCTGATAACAAGCTTCTTGGGCAATTTGATTTAACAGGTATACCGCCTGCACGCAGAGGAACACCTAAAATCACTGTCACCTTTGATATTGATGCTAATGGAATTGTTTCAGTAAGTGCCAAAGATGAAGCAACAGGAAAAGAGCAACAAATTACTGTCACTGCAAACGGTGGACTGTCAGACGAAGACATTCAACAAATGGTAGCCGATGCTGAGAAAAATAAAGCAGCTGACCAGGCTAAAAAAGAAATGGCAGACGCACGCAATGCAGCACAGGCCGCTATTAATTCAGCTGAACGTCAAGTTGAAGAAGGTGAAGATCTTGATCAAAATCTAGTAGATCAGCTGAATGCTGCTAAAGCAGAACTGCAGAATCTACTAAATGATGACGCTGTTGCTTTAGATCAATTACGAGAAGCAAGCAGTAAACTGATTAATGCATCAATGGCTCTTGGTCAAAGTCAGTATCAAACAATTAATCCAGAAACGGCTTCAACTGAGCAATAATAAAAAAGGTGTAGCTAAAAACTACACCTTTTTACCATAATAAGTCAATCATTCCTTTTGACAATTGTCTTGTGTTAATAGTTTTATTATTTCTATGATCACAAATTTCATCATGCTGTAAACGATAGGTGCGTATTTTATCACCTCTCTGGCCAGACCCAACTTGTGCCTTTTTTTCTGAGCTTATTTTTTCATGCTGCTGTATACCAAAGTATTGTCGCAGTTTAGCAGTTAGATCGTTTTTAGCTTGGGTATAACTAGTTTCTCTACTGCGAGTCTGAGCCGTAACTGTGATTCCAGTTGGCGTATGGGTAAGCCTTATACTATTCTGATGTTTATTTCTGTGCTGGCCTCCTTTACCTGTACCGCTGAACCACGATAAACTTAGATCTTTTTCATCTAATACAAACTCATTGGTCAAGTTTGGATCTATAACACTAACGGTAACAGTACTGGTGTGCACTCTACCTTTTTTCTCAGTAGGTGGCACACGTTGCCATCGATGACCTCCGGCTTCTGCTTCAAGTTTTTCTAAATTTTGTCCTGAAAATTCAAGTGAGATGGCAAAATTGCCGTGCCCTTTTGTGCTGGGTCTCACATCTGCCCAGCGGCACTTTCAACCAACTCTGGTTGCTAGATTAAAATAGATGTCTGCTAAATCTTTAACTAACAGCTGACTATCAGCACCGCCTTCGGCAGCGTGTATTTCTATTATTCTACGCATGCTACGTCTCCTTTTACATGGTTTCTATACTATTTAATTATTGTCTAAGAATGTCAAGAAAAGACTTGACATCTATAATGGCTCATGGTATTGTGAAGTCAATCGCATTAGTGAAAAGGAGATAGATGTGGAAAAAACTTTTACTATCGTTGGCGTAAGTACTATTGGAACTCCGACCAACAACCAGACAAAATTTCGCGTTGCCAATGGCGATCTTGCTGCTCGACGTAAGGTGCTTGAGCGAGTAGGACATTTTGATATTAATCTTATTGATCTTCCTACTCCAATGACCAAGCTGGCAGCTATTGAATATTATAAATCACTTTATCCAGAAGCAGCTGGCATTCGAATGCTAAATCAAAAAGAAGTTTCACCAAAAGCCAAAACAGTTGTTCTGCGAGGAGCGAACAAAAAGTCCGTAGCAGACGCTGCGTCAGAACTTTTGCGAGCGATCGAAGAAGTATAATAAAGTTGGCTTATCGGAGTTAATGCTGTATAATTTGCATATGGATAAAGTAGAAATGGATAAAGTAGAAATGGATAAAGTAGAAATGGATAAAGTAGAAATGGATAAAGTAGAAATGGATAAAGTAGAAATCATATTCAAAAAACAAATAGCTAATTCTCCGTGTATGGCAATGATGTTACAAGCTCATGCTGAACTAATTGAAAAAAGCTGGGCAATGAATATACTTCCGTTTGGGCATAAAAGCAGTTGCATTTATGCTCAAATTGAAAATGACATTGCAGGTGCTATAGTTTTTATTTTTGACCCTGATATTGAAGTTGTACACACTCAGTTATCCTATGTGAAACCACAGTATCGTGGCCGGCGCATATACCAGTCAATGCACAAATACCTGCATGATTATGCACGTAAAGTCGGAGCGCATAGAATAACCAGTACAGTTCATATAGACAATCAGCCACTTTTGCAAGCAAGTACACGAAGCGGCATGACTACTCGCTGGGTTGCACAGATTTTAGAATTGTAATATGGTTACACTTTCATATACAAATAGTTTTAAATTTGGCTATAACGGTGAGTGGTTCAACTCACGAGTATCAAAAAATGACCAATGGATGACACAGTATGATCCAATTGAAAGACCTGTAGTTGATTTTGGAACAGAGTGTATAAACACAGCAAAATTAATACGTGAAACAGCTACTGGTCCGATAGATGTTTTGTTTTCAGGTGGACAAGACAGCGAGGTGTGCTTAAACGCATTCTTGCTAGCAGGGATATCTGTTAATGTATTAATCATGCGTTTTAAAGATGGGTTTAACGCATTTGATACAGCTTATGCAACCAAATATTGTCAAGCACACAATATTGAACCAATTTATGTAGACCTGGATATTTGTAAATTTTTAGAAACAGATGCCTGGGATTATGCTGCACTTACGCAGTGCACCTCTCCGCCGTTGTTACCTCATTTGTGGCTAATAGATCAAAGCGATCACTATGTGGTAATTGGGTCAGGTGATGTTTTTTTGTATAAAAATATTTTAATTGCTCAAGGCACAGTACCAGATACAGAATTTTACACAATTAACCAAAAGATTACACCTAAAACAACGTTTGATAACAAATGGTATTATAGGGAACACGAGTCAATTGCAGCATTGCATCGTCTGTTTATGTTACGTAATAGAGACGGATGCCCAGGATTTTTCCAGTACAATCCTGAGCTAGTTCTAAGTTGGCTAAATGAACCAGAGGTCAACAGAGACTTAAGTGGATCAAATGACAGAGTCAGTACACTGTATACCAAATACGAAATTTATCAAAGGATTTGGCAGATTCAAAATAGACCTAAATTTGATGGATTTGAAATAGTTCGGCATGCTGTCAGCATTCCAAAAATGCGGCAGAGTTTGGAAACACAGAATGCAGATTTCATGCAAACCTACAAAGTACAAGTTGACGATTTGCGCAAACAATTACAAGGCGATATAAATGGATAAGAAGGCGATTTTTGTATGCCAGTGTCATTCACATGAACATATGGTATCAGTTGATTTGTACGATTGGGATAATGGCGATGTAGATTTTTGTTTGTCCGTAACAGCAGAAACACATCTATCATGGCTAAAACGATTGAAAATCGCTGTGAAATACCTATTTGGCTTACCAGGACTATCCTGGCACGATGTAATGCTAAAGGACGAAGATGTGCTAACATTGTCACAGTTGATTGCAGATTATAATGCGTTAAAAAACAGCCAACCGGAAAATAACCGACATGTCTGAAATTATTTCATACAAAGGTGACCCTTGGTACGCCGACGAAAGTGACGACTGTGTGCGCCTATTTAGAGGCAACCTCCAAATACTCAAAGCGCCAAAGAACGGAACCCCTTACGAGGAATATTAGCCCGAGCCAAAAATGCTAAAGTGGATGCTTGATGCATTGAATGAAAAAGAACGTAGTGAAAGATTGGCACCTGTATTGAATGGAACTGATACCTGCTGGTGCTATCATTGCATGGAAAAGAGAACGGATCCAAACACGGGATGGCCGATGACCTTATCAACATTTATCACCTGTCCCAACTGCGGAAACAAGCGTTGTCCACGAGCTACAGACCACAATTTAGCCTGCACCGGCAGCAATGAACCAGGACAAAAAGGCAGTAGATATGAGTGAGCGTCCTGATATTGACACCTGGGCACTGGATCTAGCAGACCTAGTCGCAACACGTAGCCGTGACCCAAACACAAAGGTTGGCGCAGTAATCCTTAGGCCTGATAACACTATTGCAGCGGCTGGCTATAATGGCTTTCCAAGAGGTACTTACGACGACGATGAGATTTATGCAGATAAAACACGTAAACTGCTGAGAGTGGTCCATGCTGAGTTGAATGCAATTTTAACCAGCCGAGAGCCGTTACATGGTTACACACTTTACGTTTCGCCATTACATCCTTGTAGCCAATGCGCTGCGGCTATTATACAAAGCGGAATTAAAACGGTGATTGCGCGAACTGATCCTTCTAGAGAAAGTACAACATGGCGCGAAAGTTTTGCCGAAGCCGGCCGGATGTTTAAAGAAGCAAATATCAAAGTAAAACTATTGACAGACTCGCATATAGAAATTAGTTTATGAAATAAGGGAGTTGCAAAATGCACAAGGATAAACTACAACATCATCTAGAACATCTTAAAGAAAAGCATGCCAAACTAGATGATCAAATAGATAAAATGGAATCTTCTGGAGTTTTCCAAGATTTTCAACCTAATGAAATGAAAAAACAACGGCTGTTGATAAAAGATGAAATGTCTATTACAGAACAAAAAATTGCAGGCTGTGCATGAGCAAATTGAATCTAATTGATGTGTCTAAGGCGTTAGGTTGGCGCATCGCCGAGGGCAGCAGTTATAACTGGCTGAGTTATGGTCCTCAGTGTCGGTATTTTGATTTTTCTGATTCAATTGAAGAGTCTAAATGGTACATTAGTATTATTGCTAATGTAGAGACACTTGAGATTCGAGAAGTTACAGGGTACGGTTCTATCTATGAATTGGTTGCAAGTCCATGGAAATGGATTGATAATCAGTATTCTGACGCATATCTCAATGAATGCAAAGAACGTCAATTACGTCCTGATATCGCCTGGGACGATGTAAAATATTACAATGTTGAATCTGTGGACGAACTGCAAAAACTAATTGATATGGTAGGTGCCATAGACAATGTTTGAATGTATTATTTTAGGTGATAGTATTGCAGTAGGTACACATCAAGCAAAAACAGAATGTGTTGCTTATGCACAAGGCGGTATCAGCAGCTATCAATGGAATAGAAAATACAATCACACAAATCTGGAAGCGAAAATAGTGGTTATATCGTTGGGCTCAAATGACTCAACGGCTATTCACACTGAACAAGAGCTGCGGACATTGCGTAATAGAATAACATCTGCACATGTGATGTGGATAGTTCCTAATGTTAAACCTTATATTCAGCAGATTGTTAAAATGCTAGCTAGAGAATACGGCGATAGCGCTATACCTATTAAACACTCTAGTCCAGATGGTATTCACCCTACAGTTCCAGAATACAAGTCTATAGCAAGGGCTATTCAATAATGTATACGGTTGTAAGTGATTATTATGGAACAGGCGAAGGACGTACCATTATGATGTGTATTTGCAGAGGTTTTCCAGATGCAACGCATCCTAAGTACGATACTGAAACTGATCCAAAATTTTGGGCATTAGAAAGTTTTAAAAAGCAATTTGGTGAATTTTATACCTATGGCGCCGATCTGCACGAAGGTTTATTTTTAGACTTTGAAGGAGCAGAGTTTTTGATTTCAGACCAATTAAGGAAATCGTTAACACAATGGCAAAGCTGCGCAAATCTATTTTACGCTGCTAAATTTCATTTTAATTTCAGCTAAAACTACCTGCGTATCCAAATTCCAACATCTGGACGATTACTCCAGGGAATTCCAAATTCATGAAAGTGAGCTGACAACCATTCATGTGGTCCTAAACTAAGTGTGCCGGCTCTAGCAAGTATGTCAAGGCTTTCAAATTGTTTCCCCCATTTATGCATTAGATCACTTGGTCCGCATGCCCATGCATCTGAGATAACGTCTGGCCCGTACATCCCGTCGAGAGATACTATTGTACTATCAAGATTATCTAGATCAATTGGGTGCAAATAATCTATATCATATCTAGTGCAAACTATACGATCAAATTTTTTGCCCAACTGATTTTCATAATCTCTTGCCATGTTTAGACTTGTTGATCTACTATAGACCTGGCCTAATGTCCCTTTAGGTCTATGGTGCGGATCTGGGTGATGAAAGGATTTATATTGTTCTACCAGTTTACTAAACATAGCGTCATGTAGATGATACCTGTCAAATACTAGAGAAACAGGTTTTAATCTATCAAAAAGCTGCACAATATAGTCTGTATCTACTGACGCACTGTTTCTATCGTAGCCTACATGAGCTAGAGGATTAGATGCTTCAGTCGGATGCTGAAAAAACCCCATGCTGTCTGTCCATGCCATTATGAAAATTTTATCTATGCTATTGCATGCAATAAGATTTGCATGCAGTTGTGGCCAACATTCATTAAATGATCGAAAATGTCCATACAGACAAAGTGCGGTGTTCATGCTACAATTTATAATAATCTTTTTGGATTAACCAAATATGAAAAAGCAGAATTTTCTAATTGTAATGTAATTTGGTCATATATTGACTTTAATTCGCACAGCATTGCTTTATTAGGAAAGTCTAAAAAATCTACAAATGCTATTTCAAAAATTTGAGATAAAAACCCCACTGCCGATGCTGCGTCTAAATCTATAACTGCTGACGAGTTATCAAGATAATCTTTGAATACCATAACGCGCCTGCGCATTGTACAAGCAGCATTAATAGACAAACTGATCCATTCTTTGTGTATCATATGATCACCTATATATTAAATATTTATATTGAAACATGCTGGATATCTCTTGACTTACCATACAATTATTGTATGTTTTCTAATAGTTTGGAGGGGATAGGAATGGCAAAAAGTCTCAGTGCCGGTGTTGTAATTACCAATGGAACTAGTATTCTGTTATGTCATGTAACAGGTAATAAACATTGGGATTTGCCAAAGGGTAAAGTAGAATCTGGCGAACATGTTCTTAATGCTGCGATTAGAGAATGTTTTGAAGAAACCAGCATCAAATTGCAAGAAGATCAGTTGGTCGATTTGGGCATATTCAAATATAAAAAAGATAAGGACCTTCATCTTTTTCTACAACTTACTGCTGACATGCCTGACACTGATAAACTGGATTGTTCAAGTACGTTTGATAGTGGTAAAGGCATACACAAAAAAGAAATGGATGCATTTGCAAACGTTACATGGGATAAAATTCACAAAAAAGTATTACCTGACATGTTACGTGTGTTAATGGAAGTAAAAGACCAACTGTGAAACCAAAAACACTATTTGATAAAATAATTACATTTTGGTGGATATTCTGTTGCGTTGCAGGAATAGCAATAGGCTTTCCACTAAGCGTGTATTTTGATACGTGGTACCTGATTTTATTACAACTTGTACCATTATGTGTCTCATTTTTTTCTTTTTTAATTCATAGTATGCACTCTTGCCAAGACAGAGTTTGGTTAGTTAGGTTGGTATGCTCATTATCTAGAAATCTTACGCCTGTAGAATTATATAGTTACCGTGCAGAAAAAACATACTCGGTAGCCAAAATAGATCAAGATGGATTATTGCATGCATACTGCTGTTGGTTTTATGAAATCGGTGATTGTATTTTGCTTCCAAATGGTCATATTAGTGAAAATTCCGACGTAAGTTATCAGTTTTTCTGGATGCCATTGCGCAGAAACGAAAGGGTTGAATTTATCTTACGCAACGATTTACCTGATTTTGCACAGATTGCACAACTGCCAAAAGCGGAACGCTGCCGTCTTATGTCCCAGTATAAGGATAAACAATGAGCAACTATGGATTAGCTAATTTTTCGTTGTGCATTACCTGATACTAGTGTACAATGTTTTTAATATTTTTTTTGGGGATAACATGACTGATAATACAGCGTTAGGTGATCGTATGAAGGAATACGAATCCTATGAAACAAATAGAAAGTTCATGCCTGGACTACCAATCTACGCACGGGTAGACGGTCGCGGATTTTCTAGATTCACAAGAGGCATGGAACGGCCCTATGACATTCGTATGAGTAATGCAATGATCGAAACAACCAAAGTGTTGGTTGAACAAACGCATGCTACTATCGGCTATACTCAAAGCGATGAAATTTCATTGGTATGGATCCCTAATGAACACGGGCACAATTGGTTTGACGGTAAAGTAATGAAAATGACCAGTGTGCTGGCAGGTCTAGCAACTGCTGCGTTTGGCCAGGCAATTTTGCTGGAATTCAGCAACATGCACGGTCTTCCTTTGTTGCAAAAAATGCCTCACTTTGATACCCGTGTGATCAGCATGCCTAGTGAGATTGAAGCTGCTAACATGTTGCTGTGGCGAAATCAGGATTGCGCAAAAAATAGCATAACAATGGCAGCAAGCTCTCTTTACAGTCATAAAGAACTTCAAGGTAAGAATTCAGCTAACAAGCACGACATGCTATTCGACAAGGGCATAAATTGGTCAACCGACTATCCGTATTTCTTTAAGCGTGGGACATTTGTTAGACGACGCTCTGTTGAAAGATTGTTGGCCGAACACGAGTTGAATTCTATACCAGAAGAATATCGACCTGCATCAAATGAGAGAGTTGTTAGATCAACGGTTGACCCGTACGATCTACCTCCACTTTCTAAAATAGAAAATTTAGTCCCTGTGTTGTTCAAGGATGCTGACCCTGTGTTACGATCTGGGTAACACAGGGTAATACAATCTTCTTTCAATCCATCCGTCGCCTGGATGCTTAAATGATATTTTATTTGTTATACCATTATTATACCATTTTCGACCAACTCGTGCATGACTTAGTTTTCTTTTAGATTCTGTTGTGTGTGGCGTACCAGATCTACCTTTTAGTTTGCTCGGTTTACCTTTTTTCGCAAAACTTATCTTTGCACATCTCTCTGCGATCCATATCTGATTTTTACCCGCATCTCGTATTTTTTCAATGGTTTCTGGTGTATGACGTTGTAGACCAATCTTACCTTTATTCCACGGAACAGATCCTAATTTTAATTGAGATATTTTAGCACACGTTTCGGCAGTTACAACTCGGTTACGTTTTGCAACAGACATCTTGTGTTTTGTTTCGTTGGATATAGGCGCATCTCGCCTGAAAGCTACCCCTCTAATATTTCCGTTTAGCCATTTTGGGTCTTGTAACACTTTCATCCGGCGTAATACTTTTTCTTCCCAGATAATTGCGTCGTTGGGTGTGTCAAACTCGCGTCGAATTTCAAATAGAAATGCTGAATCTCCGTATTTTTTTCTTAATTTTGCTATTTTCTTACTACTGGTAAAGTAATGAATCCAAAAATCTTGCTTTGCCTGTAGACGATTTCGCCATCTTACCCCATAATAGTATTGATTTGTTGGAATACACTTCAACAGGTATGTATAAGGTCTAGGACCTGCATAAGTAGTCATGTGCTGTTGCTCCTTTCAAGCAATAGAGTGGTCGGAGAGTGCGAATCTCGTGGACCACACTTATTTAGCTCTATAGTCTGCAGGATAACATGGCCACTAGGCACTATTACAGCCACAAAGATATGCATCTTAAGAATCAAGCTGTCATGAATGAAATGCTTTTTGCCAAGGGAGTTAATTTTAACGACTATCCTACTTTTTTCAAAAGAGGTACATGGGTTCGAAGAGTAACTGAAGAACGGATTCTCACAGCCGAGGAATTGGATAGAATTCCTGAGAAATATCGCCATATGTCAACAGAATTGCATTTACGGAGTAAGATGGTAGATTTTGATTTGCCTCCTCTTAATAAAATTGCCAACCTAAGGGATTTGCTCTTTTATAGTAAATCTATCGTTAACAAAACCTAAGGAAAATAACATGAAGACAATGCTATTAATGTTTATGACACTAAACGGAAACCCTGTTGGACCAACAGAATACATTTTACCTGTATCTGATTCATGCAGGTCAGAACTTAATTATATCAAAGGTATTAATCAAGTATACGAACAAGGAAAAACTGGCATGTTTATCTATGCCAGTTGCGAACCTGTTAAAATCAAATGATTACAATTTCAAACGATCGACCGGATTGGTGTCACATCTCTGTTACTGACACATAGGGCGGCAAGAATATTCATGTGACATGGAGTTTGGAACTTGAACAAATAATTCAATGGGCTAAAAAGAAAATGCAGTATGAAAAACAGGAAATAGCTGTGCGAGAAAATAACCCTGCACTGAATGATGCGTGGGAAACCTATCAAACGCTCTATAAATTGATTAGGTAAAAATAACATACCTGCCTGGTATTGCATTTTATGTTGCAATGCAGCATAAATAATCTACTAGGGAGACTAGGTATGTTAAAGAAATGGTTCAAATGTTTTATCACTGCGGTTATCACAGCACAACAAGCCAGAGCCGATAAGGTGATACAAGAAGGACGCCTTTTTGTTTTTTAGATTTTGATTGACCTTGTGTATTACTGTGCTATATTGACTGCATAGACAACATACACAAGGATGTAATGATGAAGATTAACGCGACAGAAACGGCAATTGTCGAGCGCAATGGTATTGCATCTGATGGTGCATTTACTATTCAGTTCAATGCCAAAATGGCTAAGATCCTCAGCGATGGTCTTTACAGCGATAAAATTCAAAGCATCATTCGCGAACTTACCTGCAATGCTATTGACAGTCATGTTGAAGCCGGCAAGGCAGATGAACCAATCGAAGTCCATCTTCCTACCATTTTTGAACCATGGTTTTATGTGCGAGATTTTGGCGTAGGACTTGATCACGAGCAGGTGATTAAGATTTATACCTGCTATGGAGCATCTACAAAAACAAATTCAAATGAATTTATTGGACAGCTTGGGCTAGGCAGCAAGAGTCCGTTCTCATATGTAGATGCCTTTGACGTTACAGCACGTAAAAACGGCATTGAACGGCAGTATTCAATGTATAAAAATGAAGAGGGCATGCCTAGCGTTGCTCTTTTGCACGAATCTTCTACAACAGAACCCAACGGCATTACTGTCAAAATGCCTGTCATTAATGGGGATTACAACCGATTTATTGACAAAGCCAGGCAGGTATTTCGCTGGCTGTCAGTTAAGCCTCTTGTAACAGGTGTTAGTGAGTTTTCTGTTATGCCTGTTGAAAACATGTGGGAAGGTGATGGGTGGGCTGTTCGTCGCAAGAGTATTGACAGCTACTACAATTCAAGTGCTAATTTTGCTGTTGCACTTATGGGAAAAGTTGCATACCCTATTGCAAGTAATAGTATTTCAAATCTAACCGATGTGCAGCGAGCTGCGTTGTCGTTACCTATCACGTTGACGTTTGATATTGGCGAACTTGACGTGGCCGCCAGTCGTGAAGCACTTGGCTATAATGCCTATACTCAACAAAATATCAAAAACAAGCTTGATGTAGTGGTGCGCGAGATTGGTAAGGTATTTGAGGAAAAGGTTTCTAACGCCAAAACTGAATGGGAGGCACGAGAGCTCTTTGGAAGGATTTTTGATCGAAGCACTGGCTTTCGTCATGAACTGGAAACAATTTATGGCAAACAAGGTCTAAATTGGCGAGGAATCGTAATTAAAAACAATTATATCGAACTTGATACCAGTGAGCTATGGGATAAAAGTATTACTCCCGGAGTATACAGTTTTCTTGGTGGTTACAAGAACCTGCGACAGTTCACCTATCATGATAAAATTGCTTTTCGGTGTTCCAGCCAGATTCGGATTGTATTTGATGACATGCCTGTTGGCGGCAAAAACCGCATGAAATATTTGCGTGAATGTGTAGGCCCTGATCCGGATATCTTCTATTTGGAACCAAGCCCGCTCAAAACTGTTGAAGAAGTCGCTGCAATGCTTGGTAATGCACCTTACACGTTTACCAGTATGCTTCCTAAGAAGCCGGCTGAAAAGCGGGAACGTGTGCACATGCTGCGGTTTACTGGTTATGATAAAGCAAAGAAGGCTTGGGCGCCCGTTGATATTGAAATTGATGACGGCGGATTTTATGTGCAACTGTCACATTACGATGTGATGGACGGTGAGCAGGTTCATAGCAATTTTGAGAGCACAATTCAATGGGCACAAAAATGCGGAATTATCTCAAGCGATACTGTCATTTATGCTCCTCGATATGGATTGAAGAATAAAGTTGCTGAACACGACGATTGGGTTGAATTTTTTGGCTGGTTGCGTAATCAAATCACGCAGAAGCTCAGTGTAAAAGTTGCACAAATCGCCGCAGACAGTCATGAATATAGGCAATTTACCGCAAATATGCGTGACAAAACGCTTTGGCAGTCGCATATGCAACTTGTCACAGCCAACAGCCTGTTTGCCAGGTTTAGATCAGCAATGATGCTGCTTGAAGCGAAACATCAACAAGCAGATAAAAACGAAGCACTTGTTTCTCTAGCACTACGGTTTGGGCATGATACCAACAAAGTTCCGCCAAGCGAAAATGTCCATCAACTGTGGGAAATGATCAAACAAGTTTATCCTATGTTGCCATTGGCACTAGATCGGTATGGCTATTCAGCATATGGCAATAATCAGCACGTTATCAACTATATCAACATGGTTGATAAAATGACTGAAGTTTCTATAGAAACAGCAGTGTCAGACGTAATTAACGCTTGACATTAACATAAACACTGCTACACTTACAACGCAACAACAGCTCAAAGGAGAGCAACACAATGACAATTACTGCAAGTATCGTTGGGCCTACGTTTGTTACCGTCATGGTAAACGGACAAACCCATACTATCAATTCAGATCATGCGAATTACAATAAAATTCGTGAAGCACTGAAAACCAAAGATCTTGATTTGGTTGAAAAGCTTATTAACGTAGCGAAGGCTGTAACAAAATACGTAGCTGGGCGAGTTACTGTAGTCGGCGATAAGGTCATGTACGGCGACCATGAAGTCAAAGGCAGTGTTGTGCAGCGCATCATTGCCATGCTAAATGAAGGATTTGATGCAGAGCCAGTTATCAAGTTTCTTGAAAATCTCATGTCTAATCCATCTAAGCGTGCAGTTGACGAGCTTTACGGCTTCCTAGAAGCAACATCACTGCCTATTACCGAAGATGGTTGTTTCCTTGCTTACAAGAAGGTAAACAATGATTACATGGATTTCTATACCAGGCGTATTAGCAACAAGCTAGCAAGTCTTATGTCTCCACAAGAGCTTGCTGCACTACCAGTTACTGTGGGCAATGTCACTACTGAAGTTGTAAATGGTGTAACCACACTAAGTATGCCTCGCAATCAAGTGGATGACGAGCGTGATCGCACTTGCTCATATGGTCTGCATTTTTGCAGTCTTTCATATTTGCCACATTATCACGGTGGTGCCGGCTGTGTTCTAATTGTAAAAATTAATCCAGCGGATGTTGTTAGTATTCCATCGGATTACAACAATGCAAAAGGACGCACATGTCGCTATGAAGTAATCGGTGAACATACTTCAGAATACTCCGAAGCCTGGACAAAGCCAGTATGGGTAGATTCAACTGATGATCTTGACGATGACATCGGTGAAGATGAAGATGATCAGTTTGATAATGGATATGATGCTGGCCAGTTAGCTGCTGAAAATGCAAGTAATGCTCTCAGCGCATATGACGCTACACCTCCTTCTGGTAGTTCTACAAGTTTTGTAAGGGGTTACGTAGAAGGCTATGCCGGTAATTATCGTGTTGACTGGTATGATGTTGGTTATGCAGCAGGTCAAGACGATGTAAATGATTCTAACAGTTACGAAGATTTGGTACCAGCTGCATGCGATGACTCAAATCAGTATCGCGAAGGCTATGCAGATGGCTGGCGTGATGCTAAAGTTGAAAAACTAGGTTGATCCAAGCAACTGGCATGTCAGACAAAAAACTAATCTGGCATGCCAGTACAATGGTTACTAGACAACAAACTATTAAAAATCCAATATGGTGTTGCGGCAACGGGTTGCATTCTGGAGAGAATACTAGAGTGCAACTTTGTCCTGCTAAAGAAAATACAGGAATTGTGTTCCATGTTATGGAACATCATGATATCAAAGGAATAATTCCTGCTAGTATTTCATCTATAAAATCTGGACAGTTTAGAACTGTTTTACAGAATGGCAACCATTCAGTACAAACTACCGAACACTTGCTTGCAGCAATTTCTGCTTTTGGAATTTCAAATTTAATAATCGAAGTATGGGGTAATGAAATACCCATACACAACGGAAGTGCCAATGCATGGACATTGCTTATCGAAATGGCAGGAATTGTTGAGCAACAGGAAATAGTTCCAAAAATTCGTATATTGAGGACCATTGAAGTAGATGATAAAAATGGATGGTGTAAATTTATACCTTATCCACATTTTGAAATTGAATATCATTTGAACTACACTTGTCAGCCAATTGGTGTTCAACACTTTAAAATTGTACCGAACAAAAAGAATTTTGTAGAACAAATAGCAGATGCGAAAACGTTTGGACTGCTATCAGATTATCATATCCTACTTGAAAAAAATCTAAGTAACGGTTCTAATCTGCAAAATACTTTGGTATTTACGGAGACAGGACTATTAAATCCACATATGTCTAAATGGGATAACGAACCTGTGCGACATAAAATACTAGATGCTATAGGTGACCTTTCGTTAATTGGAAAACCAGTAATTGGAAAATTTATAGGACATCAAAGCGGGCATTGTTTAAATTTAAGATTAGCTGAAAAATTGATCAACAGTAGTTCAAATTGGATGTTGGAAGACTGTTAAATAATTGCGCTATGACTCCTCATCCTGATTATTGTTATAAAACCAATATAAACATAGACAACGCTTTTAAACCAGATTGGGTTCTGCCTGGTGCCGGTAATGTCAACGGAGTTTGGACATTTAATGCGCAGCAAATATTTCAATCAGAATGGCTGGACTATATGAAAAATATAGGGTATCCGGTTGAGTTTGTTCTTGTGTTTTATAGACCAGCTGGCTTTCAACATGCAAGTGCGCATGTAGACATTACTGACAAACAAGTTGAAGTAGCTGCATTAAACTGGATCATTGGCGGTAGAGATAGTGTAATGAAATGGTACCGTGGTGATCAGAAAGATTATGAACTAAGATACACTGAAAACCGTATACCATTTGTTTATATACCTTTTGATAGAATTACTGAGCAGCACAGCACTAATATAAATGGTGTAGTAAGTTTAGTACGTGTCGACGTTCCCCACGCAATTTTTTTAGATCATGAACCACGTTGGTGTATTAGTCTAAGAAATACGCAGCCACGTAGTTCATGGGAAGAAACTGTAGAATTTTTCAAAATACTAAATTTATTAGTGGACTAATTTGATTTTATCTCCTTGATAATTTTATAATTAATAATGTAAGATTACAAGGATTTAGAATGAATATTGATCAACGTCAATTAGACTACTTGCGCACATTACGTATACATTTTTGCATACCTTGTTATGGCGGTATGCTAAATGAATGTTTTTTTATTAGCATGCTAAAGTTCATGGCAGCAGCTAATCAATTGCATTTACAATTTACAATTGACACAATGGTCAATGAAAGCCTAATTCCCCGAGGGCGTAATAGTTTGGTAGCTAAATTTCTAGCATTTGAACCAAAAAGCACCCACCTTATGTTTATTGATAGCGATATCGGGTTTGAGCCAGAAGAAGTGATAAAACTAATGTTAGCTCAGAAAGATGTTGCTGGAGGACTTTATCCAAAAAAGGCTCTTCCGGTGCAGTATGTGGTGAACAAAATTCCAAACAGTTCAAAAGAAGGCAATTTAGTTGAAGTTGCTAATCTTGGTACAGGATTTATGTTAATTAAACGTGAAGTTATTGAAACACTAATTCGTGCAAAACCAGAACTACATTATCAAGATGCGATTGGTCTTGACGAAAAATATTCACCTTATAAATATGCTTTGTTCGATACTCTTATCGATCCTGTAACAAAGGAGTATTTAAGTGAAGACTATTATTTCTGTAAATTGTGGAGAGAGATGGGAGGAAAAATCTGGGCAGATCTTACCATCAAACTTGATCACGCAGGATACTACAAGTTCGGAGGAGATGCAACACAACTTGCTCCTCACCTGTGATTGTATTAATTGGGTAATATCAGAAAATACAAAACTAAGAGTATCATATGATAATTTGAAGAATGGTCCGTTTGGACCATTCTTCAAATACCTTTCTGATTTACTACATACCACAGAACCTAGACAGTTGATGTGGCATGTTATACACGAAAACATTGCCCCCGCATTATGTAAGTGTGGTTCCCCACGTAAATGGGTTAAAAACAATAATGATTATAGATATACCTGTGGCCCAAAATGTGCAGGCGCTGAGAAATCTAAAAAGAAACCTAGAAAACCTAAATTTCTAAAAGGATTGTATTATAACGATCCAGATCGACTTGCAGCAGCTTTGAAAAAACGTCAGGAAAATAGTTTAGAAAAATATGGCACCGATTGTCCAACAAGCCGGACCGAAGTGTATGAAAAAAGAAAAAAGACAAATCTAGAAAGATATGGAGTAGAGCATCCATTTCAAAATTTAGAAGTGCAGACTAAGGCTGCAACCACTTTTAAAGAAAATCACAAAAAGGGCAGTGAAAATCATACCAATCTTATAGATAAACGAACAAAAACCAGTATTAAACGATATGGCACTGAACATCCTATGCAATCTGATCTGATAAAGGATAAGCAACATGCAACTATGATAGATTTATATGGCAATTCGCATGCACTATTAGTACCAGAATTGAATAATAAACGTAAAAGGACAAATTTAGAAAAATTTGGTTGTGAAGAAGCTATCGCATCATCAGCAGTTAGACAGAGTATTTCGACTTCTAATCAAGCCAAATATGGTGTTGATAATTGGACGCAAACTTTATATTCCGATTATACAAAAGAAATATTGTTTGATCCTTCAAAATTTGAAATAACATTGTCAGGAAAAACATTAGATGAATCGCGAGATTTATTACAGGTATCGTTACGAACAATATTAAATTTTGCATCGAAATACAGTCTTAGACATATATTCTCTAGAGTTAAAACAACATTAATAGAAGCTAAAATAGACAATCTACTATTTGAACATCTCGGAAATACCGGATATATACGAAACAGTAAATCAATAATTCCGCCAAAAGAATTAGACTTCTATATAGACCGTTATAAATTAGCAATTGAAGTCAATAGATTATACTGGCACAGTGAACTAGGTGGTGCATCACGTGATAGAAATTATCATATAAATAAATGGAAGATTTGCAACGAAAAAAATATCACACTATTACAGTTCAATAGTATCGACATCGAGAATAACTGGCATATTGTAGAATCAAAAATAAAAAGGCATATTGGTGTACCAATACAAGTAATAGGTGCAAGAAAACTATCTATACAAGTATTGTCTGATACTAAAATTGAACGAGAATTCTTAAATCAATGGCACCTACAAGGTGCAACAACTAATCGCAATTTCATCATCGGAGCATATTATGAGAACAATTTAATTGGAATCAGTACATGGAAATATATTGGTAATAAAGCAGAGTTAGTTAGATTTGCTACAAATATAAATTTCAGTTTTCCAGGTCTACTTTCAAGAATGATTAAACGATTTATTCAAGAAACAGGATTTTTTGGAAAACTATTGAGTTATTCTAGTAATAATCACGGTGATGGCAAGGTTTATAGAGCGTGTGGATTTACATGTGACGGTAATACTGCTCCAGGATATCTTTATACATGTGACTATCTACATCTAGAATCAAGAGTTAAATATCAAAAACACAAATTGCAAAAAATGTTTAATTTGACTGACGAGCAGATTAAAATGAAATCTGAATGGGAAATTATGCAAGAGCAAGGTTACGATAGAATTTGGGATTCAGGAAACACCAGATGGGTGAAAATAGTAGGATGTGGTGATGCGCAGTAGTTTACCTAACCAAGGCTTTGATCTATGTTTGACTATATTAAAAAATACATTTATGATAACACCACCGTTCATCATCATGACACCATATATTATAACAACAATATTGATGGACATTTAGTAGTAGCATCAAAAACCGATACAGAATTACTTGGATACGCGGTATGTGTAATAAAAAATAATTTAAAATACACAACTATCCAAAATTATATAGTTCCTCAAAATCTATATTCCTGGGCAAACGATCATGGAAAAACTGCGTTGTCTATCATTAAATCAGTCATTAATATTTCCAATGTACCAGTCCTTAGTGATCTAGAGTTAAGTCCTAGTGCCAAAAAATTTTTAGAGCGGTCAATAGATAGTAATCAACTCCGTGCAAAAACATTCAATCTCACAAATGGCGATGTTACTGCGTATGACCCTAGTATATGGAAACACGATGATACATATAGAGTTTTGATTATGAATGAACACGGAACGAATCCACATACGAGCAAATTTCCAATCTATGAAGGAACATGGAATTGGTCGCAGTTAGCTCCGCATCTCTAAATTTTCCTTCAATTGGCGGAGTCAACAGGCTTCGCCAGCTTTTTTGTATTCACATGACATTGCTGCAAAGCCATGTTAGTCACGGTGCAATGCTGTAATCCGTGGTTATCCTAAAAGATCTCGCACGGTCACGGTGTTGCCAGAATCCAAAAGATTTTTTAATTTCTCGTAGTTTGCGGAATTTTGGACGATCATCCTACGCTTGGTATTGCCGCCCAAATTGAAAACCCCCCTGTCAAGCACCACGTTCTCATCAAGCGTAAGAACGCTGATGCTAACACGATGTCCTTGCCGTGGTTGGGATCTATGTATGGTATCGCCACATAATATCAGCGCATCGCCCGGACCAACTGCTGGAGTTACCGACATGGTGTCAATGCTTACAGGCAGCTGGATTTCTTCATCACTGTTGTCATCCACCATGTACTGAACACCGTCCCTCATATGGAATGTCTTGGCTCCTTGATCAATCACATGATGCTGCCAGATGCTTTCGGCGTGTTGCCTAAACACATCATGCGGGACCACATCCAATCCTGACAGCACTGGATCAGGTTTAACCAACGGAATCCAAAAATTAAGGCGACTGCGCGCCTGTTGAAACCGAAAATATGCTTCGTGATCCTGGTGCCAGGAAAAACTAACAAGCTCATTGTCAAAATACATCAGGCTAGGAAGTATCCTGTTTGATTTAATGTCCGTATTGTTTGATATGTCAGCAATCGTGCGTTCAATCTTATAGATCAAGGAACGGGTTAACGATCCGTAGAGTATGGAGTAATTGCCATTGTGCCTGCCTCTTTGAACGAAATCGTTCTTGGCATTTGCATGTATGCGTAACAACTCGTCAACTTCATCCTTTGACAGAAATCCCTGTATCGTGGTATAGCCTGCTGTAACCAGATGTCCAAAATCCATGAGTGATATCCACTGTTATGAGGATATTTATTGGCTGCAAGCAGAAGGTGTATCGTTATGGCTCCTCCCAACCTGTCGTTGCGCAGCACATCGATGGATGAAAAATTCATATTAGCAATCATACAAATCAAAATAAAATCTCCTAATTTGATCAAATACACATTAAATACCACTATTAAACGATACCAACTAGCTCACAAAATATTACACAGAATGGCACATATCAATGGAAGAAATACAAGATCAAATCGACAACTATAATACGCTCGCGGATAAATTTGTTAGAACCTTACCTGGCACACAAGAATACACGGATAGGCTCGCAGAAGAAATAGAGCTCATCACCGCACAACGGTTTACACCGCATTTCCTCAGGGTATTGGAAGTTCTTGACCTAACCCGAGACATTCCACACATAACACGGGGTTCCGCCGGCAGCAGTTTGGTTTGTTGGCTACTGGGCATAACGGATGTTGATCCGGTGGCACACAACATTCCGTTGGCACGGTTTATCAATCCGTTGCGTGACGACTTACCGGACATCGACATAGATTTTCCCCACAACAAGCATAAGATAGTGCTTGAGAGGATCTATAAACACTGGCCGGGGCGCGCCGCCAGGCTTTCCAACTACGTCAAGTACAGGGAGAAGAGTGCAAAGAAAGAAGCAGCAAAACGTGTTGCTGGTATCAAGAGCAAGGCCATGAGAGACAAAGACATTGACTCGTTGATATCAAAGGAGAATAAACAAGAATACCTGGCATTACAGCGCCGACTGCTGGGTAAGAAGCGCTGCATCAGCAAGCATCCTGGAGGGGTTGTTGTGTTTGAACAGCCTCCGGCCAAGAGCTTGATCCGGGAGGACAACCAAATACTCCTGGACAAACACGAGGTCGAGGATTTGGCCCTTTTAAAAATAGATGTGCTCAGCAACAGAGGCCTTGCCCAGCTACTGGATTGCCGAGGTCTGCATCCCATGGACTACCCCGGTGACGATGACGCAACGATAGAAACCCTGGCTGCCGGCAGGACACTTGGTGTCGTGCAGGGAGAAAGCCCTGTGATGCGTCGCACGTTGATGAGCCTTAAGCCGACCTGCAAGGACGATCTTACCATAGCAACGGCCCTGATACGACCGGCAGCAGTGACCGGTCGTACCAAGGGCACGTTTTTCCGGGAATTTTTTGGGCACAACAAGATGCCAGGAATGTTGCAGTACCGAGACGGCTTGGTGTTTGATGAGGATGCCATTTCACTCATCGCACGCGAGCTTGGCTGTGACGACTTCCATGCTGACATGTATCGTCGCGGATTCATCAAGAAGAACGAGGAATTGATGTGGGATTTCCTGGAAAGGATTGGTAATCACAAGTATAAGCAGGACATGCTGTATCTGCTGTCAAACATGGATGGATTTGGTTTGTGCAAAGCGCATGCCATCAACCTAGGCAATCTTGTCTGGGCACTGACCATGGAAAAAACGCACGATCCCAAAACGTTTTGGCTGGCGGCATTGCAAAACAACTGTTCCATGTATCGTCCTTGGGTCCATATGGAAGAAGCCAAGCGAGCAGGTTGGCAGATAGAGGGCTGGAAACGACCTTGGTTGGTCGACGGTGACACGTTATACAACGAGGGATGGCATGTTCCTATGTTTGATAGCCATGCGGATCAGGTGCGTAAGATGGGATTTTGGACACATCGGGAGTTCATGCCCGGATGCTATTACACGGAGTTTGGTAACATTGCCACATTTTGCGGAATGATTGCCGCACATCGCTGCTACAACAAGGGCGATCGTAGATATGTTACATTCGTAAGCCTGGGTTGTGGCACAGGCGAATTGATAGATGTCATCCTGCCAGGTGCAATACCCTGCAAAAACTATGACGTAATAGAAGGACACGGCACGGTTGAGTTCCGTAATGGCGTTAAGAACATAACCGTGACACGTTTTGAAGCAACTACCATTGACAAACACTATCAAAACATCAAATAAATATGGTTAGATAACGGAGGATCACATGGCCAAGCCAGCATCGATAACGGTACAATTGATAAATGAAGCCAATCCAGAAACCGGAACAAAATATCTGGTTAAAAAGAGCATCAAAGGTACCAAGGTAACCAACAAGCTACGTTTCAGCAAGTATGATCCTGTGCTGCGCAAGCATTGCATCTTTGTTGAGAAAAAACTTCCTAATCCAAAATCAAAATGAAACACTGGCTCATCAAGCACCGAGCTACAATTAGGAAATGGGGCCTTGTGGCGATCGTGATATACGCGATCAAGGCCCTCATTTACACGTCATTGATCGTCTGGGCAGCCATCAACTTCACGCATTGATGCCTAGCTAAACTTTGACAATGCCTGCGCGACCACCGCTGGCTCGACAAAACAATCGATCCTCATTGGTATCAGGTCCCAGGAAAGAAACTGATTTGGCATGAGATATTCTCGTCCTTTGAGAAGGTTGGTATTTTCTGGATGCCCGTAGATCAACGGATCACTTTGACCCCAAAGCACGATACCTGGTTTGCCAAGATCCCAACAAAAATGCTGGAAAAAACTATCACAGGAAATCCATGTCCTACACTGCGTAACAAGTGCGGCCAATTCCCGTAGATCAAGGTTGGTCCTAAAATCCTCAACCAACCGTTCTTCGTCTGATATACCAATTTGCACGATTGGTTCGTTTATAAGAGATATGAGTTCTGGCCAGAATGGATAGTTTTTGGGATTTACCTTGCCATTTGGACATTTTTTTGCATATGGGCTTATTATGATCATTTTATGTATAGCTTCCTGTAGGCATTTTCAAGGCTGTCGGACCAACGCCATTCGTCCATTTTACGATAGATGTTGAATTGCTCAATATCTCCAAATAGCTCCTTGGCTTCATGTATGCTGCGTCCAGGAACGATTTCAGGGTAACAGCTAAAGACGATGGGATTCTTGATATCTGGTAATACATGCTTGAACACGATGTGATCTCCCATGCCATTGTTGAGCACCACCACCGTGCGATCGCTTAATTTGATGGTATTTTGGAATATTTCTTCGTCGTGCTTGAACAATTCTTCGCGATTGTCGCTGCGTATTCCACCCGAAGGACTTTTTAAGTGCCATGTGACCGCATCGGGAACCGCAAGTATGCGGTAATCCTTCTGCTTCAAACCATATGTGAACAGGGTTTCTTCACGATGGGCCACGCGGCTCAACCCTAGGTTATAATCATGGACTCCTGCGCGATATATGAATGAACAATGCAGGTGATCGACTTCCTTGGCCGCTTTGATGTTGCTCCACTGCACATGCGGTTCGGTGTATATGTCCGATATCAATCCGGTGGATGTTGTATTTTCAAAATTAAGTGGTGGAGTTAGTATGGATCCTCCTACCGCACCGACCGTGTCGTCAATGTATGAGCACAGCGTTTCAAGCACGGTTGGTTCAGGAATCGTATCATCGTCCACGCGCCAGACCCAAGGAAATCGCATGGTGTTGGCCATTTGGTGGTTGTGATGCTGTCCTTTTTTGTTGGCCCACAACCATTCCCATTCTATGCCCTTGATATCCATCATCTGGAACAGATGATGATAGACATTTTCCTTTCGCATGTCCTGCGGCGAGTCATTGTCGTCAAACACTACCAGTCGGCTGATCTTTTTAGACTGTGTTATCACCGCCGAAATGGCCAACGGTAGGGTGGTGAAATACCGGCCGCGTGTTGATATTGAACAAAGTATCTTATCTTGCATCATGATACCCAATCATCAAATTGAACGGGCTGTGATCGTCTGGGCTGCTTAGTATTTCTCCAGCTTCGTTTATGTATGAAATGACAAACCCGGGCAAATGCGATTCGTCTAACATGTGAAGCTTGTGGTGAATACCCCAAAATCCAGGTGGCTCCCGGTATGGAACCGTGATCAACAAGCGTTGGCAATGGCGTTTAAGCTTCTCCAGGATTTCAAGACCGTTATCCAAGTGCTCAATCACCTCAAACGCAATTATCGTGTCATATTGGCCCAGATCATAGATGTTGATATCAGCGTTAATGAATTCAGCACCTTCTCGCCAGTGCTGATCCACAGCACATTCCACGATGATCCTGTCATAATCGATGCCTGTATAGGCAATGTTTTCAGGTAGGAACTGCAACCCAAACCCGCTTGAGCAGCCAATTTCCAGAACTGAATTACCAACGACATGTTGCGCGGCCCAATTGTATCTGGTTACTTCTCGAGGATCAACGGTATCGCCCTTGAGATGCACCGCACGTTCGAAATGATTGCGAAGGCTTTCCTTGTACCAGTCGGGATTGTATTTTTGTGCCAATTTCAGGCTGTTTCGATGGAAGATGTTGGACCAATCTTTCACCAATGACGTGTCGTGCACCGTGCCTTCTCCCAGATGATACAGGGGTACAGGTCCCGCCCAAAATGGCGATCCAGGGTCGATCATCTTTTCTCCCACCTGGCAAATTTCAAAACCTGCTCTCGTGGCTTCTATGCAAAATTCCGTATCCTCACCTGCACCGGTGCCGTAGATTTCGTTCAGCATACCTACGGCATCAAATGTGGCCCGCGAAATCATCACGCAAAAGAATATGGCAAATTCGGCGTTCGCTGCCGGTGAATACTCCTTGATAAGGCAGGATATACCGCAGCGCGGATTGTTGGCAAATTCTGCATCCATCATTTCCAACCATTGGTTCTTGACCTGTTCCAGCAGCACGACGTCGTTGTTTAACAAAACAATCTTATCAGCGGTAGCTTCTTTCAATGCCACATTGTTTGCGCCCGCATACCCTAACGGAGCATCACTCCAACATATCTTGAAATTTTTACCAAATCCCAATGAATCAAACTGATACCTCAGTGATTCCAAATACCATTTGGTATTATCCGTGCAACCATTGGCCGAAATGATAAGTTCAACCTCCTGCATGTCAGTGTATTTGAGTATTGATTCAACGCACGGCTTGAGAAGATCGTTGCAATGATTGTAAGTGGGTATGATTATGCTGTATTTCATAGAGCCTCGCTGTATAAGGGTCTATGCATTTTAATCTAAACCGGGCAGCATTAGCAATTTGCTGCCCGGTTTAGCATTAGCCTTTCAATTGGTCGATTTCGCCTTGTAGCCGTTCAACCTTTGCTCCAAGTTCTTTTACCGCCTCTATCAGCAGTGCCGTAAGCTTGTCATACTGCACCGTTAGATAGTTTTCCCCACTTTTGCTGGTACCATCCGGGCCGATGTCAAACGGTGCTGCCTTGACGATTTGTGGTAGCACGGCAGCAACATCCTGTGCTATAACACCAACACGCTGGACCTTGCTATCATCGCCGCTAAGCTCGCTGGCCAGTTGGTTTGGATAGTATGTAATGCCTTTGAGAGCCTTAATCTTGCCCAGGGCATCAACAATTGGTTCTATGTTGGTTTTAAGCCTCTCATCCGAGTAATAGGCTGTTATGTCACTTGTTGCATAAATCGATCCGTTTACATACAAGCTTCCACCAAAGCTACCACCATTTTGTACTACAAGACCGCCAGTGGTTGAGCCACTGTAAGTTAATGGATTGTAAGTGATTCCATCACCAATAAAAATGCTGCCATCCAGTTGTAGGCTGGTGTTGCCGGGGGCGCTTGACAGCGTAAACAACTGAGATCCGCTGCCACCAGAATATGTAATTCCTGTCACGCTGTTGACACTGGTAGTTGCTGGAGAGTTACCGCTCCATGCACCGCTGCCAAATTGCCATGTTCCGCCGCCCGTATTGCTGACGGTGCCTGGAATGAAATTGGCAGATGAGCGGATGCTTCCACTTACATCCAGTGTGTATCCAGGAGAGGCCGTGCCGATACCAAAATTTCCGATATTGGTAAAGTACACATTCCCACCACCGGTGTTGTCATAAAAGCCTAAAGCTCCTAGA
>Ga0316223_1000753_pt1 | contig 36177 bp, 33 predicted proteins | sample TBH18009metaG_FD_206007 | JGI IMG/M metagenome (GOLD analysis project Ga0316223, IMG submission 206007) | Freshwater microbial communities from Trout Bog Lake, Wisconsin, USA - TBH18009 | ecosystem: Environmental > Aquatic > Freshwater > Lake > Hypolimnion/Profundal zone | place: USA: Wisconsin...
GCTACGTTACAACCACCAGTGCGAGGCGACTTGAACCGAACTGCCGCACCCCGCAGCTGCCCGCGATCAGTCGGAACAGCTGCCCGCCATCGATCGGTTTGGCTGCCCTTTTTCGTCGGAATGCGCAGACAAATGCCGGAAGGATTACGGGCTGTCGGTCGAAAGCTTCTTTGAACCGTCCTCCGATATCGGCGGCGATCTGTGGGGCTGTGGCGACGGCGAAGGTGGCCGCGCGGTCTTCTACACCTTCGACTTCTCGGGGCATGGAGTCGGTGCCGCCCTCAACGTGTTCCGTCTCCATGCTCTTTTTGGTGAGCTGGAGGGACGGATCGCCGATCCGGCGAGACGTTGGACAATCTCAACCGCGCGCTTCATCGGCTGCTGCCGCGATTTCCGCCGCAAGTACATCAAGCTCCGGGAAACGTCACCACGGCGCGGCGGATTCATCTTTGGGCCGGGCGCGCAGGGATGTCCTAGGTTGGGGATATCGGCAGTGATTTAGATAGGCAACTATCCTCCCATGACAGCCATCGACCTGATTCCGATCATCCGCATCGTCCATCGCACGATCCGTGAGGCCCGTGATGCCGGGAACGATTACGCCAGTCAGACGCGGCAAGCGGTGCTGGCCGTGATCGAGGCGAGGCCGGATATTCCCGCCCATGAGGCGTTCACATTCGTCCAGGGAGTGCGCAATGGCGACCGTATTTCTTGACGTGGACGTCGTCGGCACCGCGTCCGAACTGGTGACGGCCTACGGCTTCTCGGGGGCGAAGGCCAAGGTCGCGATGATGTCGGCGGGATTGGCCGATTCGGCAGCCCACGACGCCGATGTCGGGCTGCTCAAGTGGGAGCGGGTTAGGGCTGCCATCACCATATTGCAGGCTCGACTGATGTAGCCGCTCGCTCTCACCGTCGAAGTCTGGAGATTGCAAATGACAGAGATACTGATCTGGTCGCCCGAGATGTCGGTCGGCAATGCCGATATTGATTTCCAACATAAGAAAATTCTGGATGCCGCAAATATGGTGCGTGGCCTGAGCGGCGTTGAAGACCGTGACATCGTCCTCGCTGCGCTGGATCAGGTTGTCGAATACACTCTCGCGCATTTCGCGTTTGAGGAGGAGGTTCTGATTGAATGCGGCTTCTCGGGATTTGCCGACCACAAGGCCCAGCACGACGCCATCAGAGAAAGCGTCCACACCGTGGCGAACAACAGGGAATTGGTGACGGCCGAGATGCTCGACGACGTGATGTCCCGGCTTGTCCGTCATATCCTCTGTGTCGACCAGGATTATGCGGGCCAAGTCGGCGCTTGTTGAGCGACGTGCCTCCATCGGGAGGCGCGGCTTGATCGGCCTATCCGCAGTCTGATGTCTCGACGCAACTGACATCAAGGGCGGCTTGGATCGCCCTGACCAAAGCGGCCAAAGTGGCCTCCAACCGCCCGAGTAACTCGGGAACCGGATCACTGTCCGACACCGCCAATGCGGTCTCCAGGCCGGCGGCGAGTTCAACGACCTCGCGGGCCTCGACCATGCCGGCCAGCCCCTTCAGCGTGTGCGCCGCGCGGCCAGCCCGCTCAATGTCGCGACCGGCGATGGCCTGGCGCATGGTGGCAACTGCTTCGCCCTGCTGTTCCACGAAACTCCGCAGCGTCTTCAGGTACAGCGCCCTCATCCCCGCCATTCGTCGCAGTCCGGCGCGGATGTCGAGACCCTCGATGTGGCTGGGCAGGCGGAGGTCGGCCCCCAGCATCTCTTGAATCGACGCGGGATCGAACAGGGCGGCGTCTCCCAGTCCGGTGACCCACTTCTCGATGACCGAGTATAGCTGGCCGGGTTCAAATGGCTTGCCGATGAAGTCGTTCATTCCGGCGGCGAGGCATGCTTCCTCTTGGCTGAGCGTGGCGTTGGCGGTCATGGCCACGATGGGCAGGTCGGTCAGCCGCGCTTGTTCGCGGATCAGCCGCGTCGCCGTGATGCCGTCCATCTTCGGCATCCTCATGTCCATCAGGACAATCTCGTAGTCGTTCGCCGTCACCAGTGCGATCGCGGCTTCTCCGTCGCCGACGAAGTCCACCTTCATCCCGGCGGCCTTCAGCAAGCCGATGGCGACCATCTGGTTAGTAATGTCGTCCTCGACCAGCAGCACCCGTGCGCCGCGCAGGATGGAATGATCGGCGGCGGGGGCCGGCCGGCCGATATTCGCTTCGCGCGCCGACTCGGTTCCCATTGGTGGCGCTGCGTCGCCATTGGCCGCAATCCCTATCAGCACAGTAAACCAGAACGTGCTGCCTTGCCCTGCGGCGCTTTCGACCCCGACCGTGCCACCCATCAGGCCGGCCAGCCGCTTAGCGATGGCCAGTCCGAGGCCGGTCCCGCCGAACTTGCGGGTGACCGAGATGTCGGCCTGCTGGAATGGTTCGAACAACGTGCTTTGTTGCTCCGGGGTCAATCCGATGCCGGTATCGGAAACGGAGAACCGTACCAGTGCCGCGGCATCGGCGATGTCCACGGCTTCGACGGCAATCGCGATCTCGCCTTTTTCGGTGAACTTGACCGCGTTGTTCAGGTAGTTCAGCAAAACCTGACCGATCCGGAGCGGATCGCCGGTCAGCCGGCGTGGCGTCGCGGGATCGATCTGTACCTTGAGTTCCAACCCCTTGTCCCGGGCGGCATTGGCGACCATCGCCATCGTCTCCTCGACAAGGCGACGCAGGTCGAATCGAATGTCCTCGATCTGCATCTGTTCGGCTTCGATCTTGGAGACGTCCAGGATGTCGTTGATGATGGCGAGCAGGCGCTGTGCCGACAGCCCGATGTCCTCGATATAGCCGCGCTGCTTGGGCGGCAACTCGCCCATCAGGGCCAGGTGCGTCATGCCAATGATCCCGTTCATCGGCGTGCGGATCTCGTGGCTCATGTTGGCGAGGAAGTTGCTCTTGGCGCGGCTCGCCGCTTCCGCCTTCAACTCCGCCTGCTTGATGTCGGTAAGGTCGGTTACGGCGGAGACGTGGCCAACCGCGATCCCCGCGTCATCGATGATCTGCGCCGTCTTCACCAGGACCGGAATAATTTGACCGCCCTTGGTGCGCCGAAGCCTCTCGCCCTCGAAGAAGGGGACGTCGATCGGGTTGGCTTCCCGCAGCGCGGCATCCTCGGGCTGCATCATGGCCAGATTTTGCCCGCGCAATTCCGCCAGAGAATAGCCAAACAGCCATTCATAGGCGGGATTTGCATATTGGATGATGTGCGTCATGTCGGTGACGACGATGGCCGCGGTGCATTGCCGTACCGCTTCGCTCAGCCAGCGCAACTCCTCCTCGGCCCGCTTGGCTTCCGTGATGTCCTCGTAGAACCCCAAGATGCCGATCGTCTGATCGGCGGAATCCCGGAGGGGAATTTTCGATGTGCGGAGCCAAATCACCTGTCCGTCCGGCTTCGTCAGCGGCTCGTCGTAGAATAGCCGAGGGACGCCCGACGCCAGGATGCCCAAGTCGTCGCCACGATAGAGATCCGCCTGTTCCCTCCACGGCATCTGGTAATCGTCTTTGCCGACCACCTCGCTCGGTCGCGTCATCCCGGCATCTCGCGCGAAGGCGGGATTGCATCCCAGAAAGCGCTGATTGTGGTCCTTCCAGAAGATGCGCATGGGCGCGGTGTCGATGACGGTTCGCAGCAGGGCCCGGGACTCGGCCAGGGCGGCTTCCATCCGCTTCCGCTCGCCGATGTCGGCGGCGACCATCAGCAGATGCCGGGCGCCGTTCATCACCACGGGACCAAAGCGGAAATTCGCCCAAAGCTCCTCGCCGTACGAGGTCCGATGCCGGAGTTCGCGTTCCTTGACCTGGTTGTCGGCCAAGGCCTCCAGCGCGACGTCGATTAGTCCGGATCGGCGCCACGATTCCAGTGCCCGGAAATTCTGGGTCAGCAGTTCCTGGCGAGTGGTACCGCACAAAGTCGCGGCGGCGGGATTGGCCAACACGCACAGGCCGTCGGCCCGGTAGAGGAAGATCCCGATCGGGGCATTGGAGATGACCTGGTCGTTGAAGGCCGCCAGTTCGCCGGCCCGCAATTCCGCCTTCTTGAGCGCGGAGATGTCGGTATGGGCGACCACGGCGCCGCGCCCATCGGCTTTGATGGGCGAGACATCCAGCTTGAACCAGCGCACCCCGGCGGTGGTGGGGCACGAGTACTCGGTTGAAAAGCCGGGTACCCGCCCTTCGATCACGTCCGAGACAATCCCGGGCGTCAACACCGAGGCGGTGCCATGAGGCCCTGCGAAGCAACTGTCGGCAATGAAGACATCGGGTTCTCCGCCATTTCGGAGGGCGAATTCCAGCCAAGCCTTGTTGGCCAGTTGAATGGCGCCGTGGGCGTCGACGATGGCGATGTGCTGGGGAATGCAGTCGATGAAATGGCGCAGCCGGTCCCGGCTCTGGCGCATTTCCGCTTCCATTCGCTTGCGCTCGGTGGTGTCTCGTGCCGAGGCATGGAGAACCGACAGCCCTTCCATCTTCACCGTGACGCCGGTCACTTCGACATCGATGAGGCGGCCATCCTTGTGCCGATGGCGGGTTTCCAATTTGAGAACACCGTGCTCTTCAAACTGCCGGGCGATGTCTTCGGTGAGCTGCTCGGCCGGCACCAGGGCGTCCCACTGGCGGACATTCATGCCGAGCATTTCCGCTCGGGTGTACCCCAGCATATGGCAGAAGGAATCGGCCACCTCGACCATATTGCCTTGCTCGTCGAGGATATGAACGCCGTCGCTGCCGTGCCGCAGCAGCAGGCTGCTCCGTTCCCGAGCCTTCTCTGTCGCGTTGACCATTCGCCACAGCAGCCAGGCCGCCACCATGGTGGCGATAACGAAAACCGCATCGAGAATGGCGGCTTTCCTTACGTCCTCCCGCCAAGCGACCAGATAGTCGTCGGCCCCCATCCCCGCCGACAAGCGGAAGGGCACGGCGGAAAGACGCCGTGTGGTGACGGTGCGCTCCACGCCATCCCCAGGTTGCTCGGTGTGATAGGTTTCCGACAGGACGCCGGAGGCGGCGATCTTCAACAATTCCGGCGAAACGGTCTTGTCGCCCAGGCGTTGGGACCAATTGGACGGACTGCTGGCGATAAGGCCCATTTCGGAATCGCGTAGCGTCACGATGCCATGCGGCCCAAGCGTGATCTGGGAAAGAGTGTTGGCGAAATAGCTTGTCGGGACGACCGCGGCGATGACGCCGGCGAAGCTGCCATCCGGCCTATTGTAGCGGCGCGTGAATAAAACGACCCAGGTTCTCGCTATCCGCCCGAATATCGGACCCGTGACGACAAGCCCACTATCGCGGTTGTCGCGGTGGGCTATGAAGTAGGGACGGTCACCGAAGTCGATGTGGTCGTCCTGTTCCGTCCGCCGTCCAAAGCGGACCGCGCCGGCGGCGTCGATCGCGCGAAATTCGCCAATGCCCGAAATCCAGGCGCGCCGATTCTCCAGAATGGTGTCGATCTCCCGGGCGTCGAGGCGACCGCGCAGCCGCATTTCCCTTTCCAGGTGGTCGGCGATCTCCCGCAGCGACAGATCGATTTTGCTGGCCGATTCGGTGAGGTTATGGTCAAGCAGCAGGGCGAGGTTTTCCAGCGTCCCTCTGACCTCGCGCTCTTGCGCGTCTTTCGCCTCGCGCAGCGCATAGGCCAACAAGCCGACCACGAACATGTTAACGGCCAGGGCGGCCGCGACCAGGGTTCGCAGTACGGGCTTCACGCCATGAGGTATGGTCAAATTCAACATTCTTGCGACGGAAGGCCGGGCCAATTGGGTCTAGGAGTATGCGGGCTCTAGTGACGAAATGGAATGGCGGAGAGATTACCCGTCGCATTGGCGCCCCGGCGGCCGACGCGTAGAAGGCAGATGCAAAACTCTAGCGCAGAATGCTTACATGGTTCGCAATGGCGACATCATGGAGCAAAAGATCTGGCGAATTGATCCCTGCGCGTTGCATCTTTCATTCTCTTGCGTCCTGGCTCTCTTCATAGATCCGATGAAGCGCGTCCTCGAATCGAGCGCCCAGCTCGCCGCCGTCTATAAGCTGCACAACAGACTTTCCATCAAAGAGCGGCTGCGTCAGCCAGTTCACTCGCTTTTCCGGGTTGCCGAAGACCTTGTCGGCCAGAATGACCAGACGTAGTAGCCGCGCGCGTCCGGGATCGATGGACGCCTGCGTTTCCGGCTCCGTCACCTTGGGGGCGGGCGCAACCTCAGGAGCGGCCGGCGGGGCCCCGACGTCCTTATCCGGCTTGGATTCAGGACCGTCCGATCCGTCACCAAGCAATATGGCGCGGATCCGACTGACGATTTCGGCCAGCTCGGTTGCACGTTCACTGGGGGTGTTCGCTGAAGGCACCTTAGTCTTCCTCGCCGCGGCTCGCCGACTGGCAGTTGGGGACGGTAAAGCATTCGGTCCGCCACCTCAACGCCGCGCCGTGAGAAGTGAGGGTACCACTGGCGGCATAAGGCGGTGACCGGGACATGAAGGCCGAATCGAGATGGCGGAAATGCGTGCGTTCCGCTTGCGCCGATTCAAGACGGTGCTATGAGTATCCCGGAGGGCTCGCTGCCGGGGGGGGCTCGTACTCGGGCGACCACACTGGCGGTGGTTGGTGGCAAGCTGCTAGGATGATCGTTGGGGAGGGCGGCACAGCGCAGACATCTTTCGCCGCAAGGGATATTCTGGCGATGTCCGATGTAGGCGAACAGGGGCAGGGGATGCGTATGAGCAATGGTAAGGTTCTGACCGTTGACGACGAGGCGATCGCTCGGCGATTGCTGAGCGAGTTCCTGGAAGACGCTGGCTACGAGGTGGCGATGGCGTCCGACGGCGAACAGGCGATGGCCGTTCTTGAGGCGGAGTACGACCGCTTCGACGCCGTGGTGCTGGACCGGGTCATGCCGCGCATGGACGGTATGCAGGTGATGCGGGCGATCGCCGCCGACACCCGCTTCATCGGTCTGCCGGTGATCATGCAGACCGCCCTGGCGGAGCCCGACGAGATCAGGGCCGGCATCGAGGCCGGCGCCTATTATTACATCACCAAACCCTATGACGAAGACACGCTGGTCCGCGTGGTGGGGGCGGCGATCGAAAAGTTCCGTCAATTCCGCGAGGTCATGTCCTGGGGGATCGAGGCCACCGCCGGGCTGTCCCTGTTGCGGCGGGGCGAATTCCAGGTTCGCACCCATCAGGAAGCCAACATGGTCGCCAATCTCCTGGCCGATTTGGCCGCGCGGCCGGCCCCCGTCATCAACGGGCTGATGGAACTGATTACCAACGCAATCGAGAACGGCAACCTCGACGTGGATGCCGCCGACAAGGCGGATTTCGTGGTCCTCGGGCAATGGGGCGATGAGGTGCGGCGACGCCTCGCCCTACCCGAGAACCGTGAAAAAAGCGTATCGGTCCGGTTTGTCGTGTCCGGTGGACGGGTCGACGTCGCGATCAAGGACCAGGGAGCGGGCTTCGATTGGCGCCCGTTCATGGAACTCGACGAAAGCCGGGCCTATGATATCCATGGGCGAGGCATCGCGATGGCTGCCGCCTTCTCGTTCGACACCATTGAGTACGGTGAGGAAGGAACCCTGGTCGAGGTGACGTTCCCGGCCGCTCGGTGATCATGGACCCGTTTCGCCTTACGCATCCCGATCGCCGTTCGTCCGCGTTCCGGCGGAAAGTGGCGATCGTGGCCGTGGGTTTGGCCGTCTTGATGGTGGCGATTGGCTATCTGGTGACGGAGGGGCATCGGGCGACAGAACGCGGTGCGCGGTTGGCCGCAGCCAATTTGGCGCGGCTGCTGAGCTCAGATGTCGAAAACTCCTTCGGCCGGATTGACGCCGATCTGCGCGAGCTGACATCCCGCTTGAGTCCCGGCGATTTCTCCGCGACCGTCTCCGCGGATCGGCGGCGGGTCATCGAGGCGGAGATGACGCTCCATATTGCCGGTAACCCTGTCAGCAATGGCGTCGTCATCAGCGATTCGGAGGGGCGGGCGTTGTTTCCCCGTGTTCAGGCCGAACGGGGTGTGACCATTGGCGACCGGGCGTATTTTCTGGCTCTGCGCGACACTCCGTCTCTTGGCATAATTGTCTCGGATACCATCGTCAGCCGGATATCGGGTGCCTCCATTATCGTCATCGCGGTGCCGTTCCGCGATGTCCATGGCCGGTTCCTCGGCGTTATCGCGTCAGGGGTCAAACTCGACGCCTTCGCCAGGATTTCCCAATCGCTGGACGTGGGGCCCAAGGGCCTGATCTCCATCCGTCGCGTCGAAGACGGACGGGCACTTTTTCGCACCCCCGACGAACGGCCGGAAACTCTTGGCCTGCCGATGCGCAATCAAAGCTCTGAGCGGATTGCGCGTGGAGAGGATAGGGGGACCGTTAAGGCTGCGGCCACGGTCGACGGAGTCGAACGCATGTTCGCGTTCGAGCGGTTGCGGGGCTACCCGATCTTCGTCGATGTCGGGCTGTCCTCGAAGGATTACGGAGCAGAGTGGCGGCAGCAGACCGCAATCGTTCTGATCGCCAGCGCTGTCGGCGTCCTGCTCCTGATCACGACCCTCCTGCGCCAGCTTGATGGCCAGCGGCGCCTGGTCGACGCCAGCGAGCGGCATCGCCGGCAGAGCCAGTTTCAGGCGTCTATTCTTGAGAACGCCGGCGACGCGATCATCGCCGTCGATCCCGTCGGCATGGTGACCCTGTTCAATCGTCAGGCCGAAGAGTTGCTGGGCTACTCGGCCGACGAGGTGGTCGGAAAGCTGTCGGTGGCGCGCTTCCATCTTCCCGGCGAATTGCGCATCCGAAGCGCCGAACTGGTTATGGAATTAGGTGTTGCGGTAGAATCCATCGGGGCGCTGTTGGTGAAGCCGGGATTGGATGGACGCGAAAGTCGGCAATGGACCTACGTCACCAAGGCCGGCGACCACCGGACCGTCACGGCGACGACCTCCGCCCTCACCGAGACGGGCGCCAGCATCAGCGGGTTCATCGTCATCGCCGAGGATATCACCGACAAAATCCTCGCCGCGAAGAGTTTGCGTGAGGCGAATGAAAAGTACCGACTGGTGGTCAGTCACTCGACGGACTGGGTGTTCTGGACCAAGCCGGACGGGACCTACGCCTACTGCTCTCCATCCTGTGAGAAGATAACCGGGTACAGCTCGGAAGAATTTGTCGCCGAGCCGGATCTCCTGGCCCGGATCATCCATCCCGCCGACGTAGCGATCTGGGACCGCCACTGCGAGCTCGCCCGCCGAGGCGGCAAGCACGATGAAATGGAATTTCGCATCGTCCATCGCGACGGATCGATCCGCTGGATCGGACATAGCTGCCAAGGGCTGATGGACGATTCCGGCTGGCACCGCACCGGCAAGAACAGCGACATCACCGCCCGCAAGCTCGCTGAGTCCCGGTTGAGCGAAAGCGCCCGCTTTCAATCGATCTTGTTGGACAGCATCCCGGTTCCAATCTTCTTTCGGGACGCGGAAGGGCGCTATTTGGGCTGTAACCGAGCGCTCGAGGACCTGCAGCAACGGGACCGGAAGGACTTCATCGGCAAGACGGTCCACGACCTGTTGAGCGCCGAAGACGCAGTAGCCCTGTTGGCCGGTGATCGTGAAATCGCCGCCAAAGTCGGAGTCGTCTTTAGCTATCAGGAAAAATTCGTCTGGCCGGACGGCGAAGTTCGCGAAGTCCTCTATCACAAGGTGGCCTTCGAGAATGCGGATGGATTGCCTGGGGGGGTGATCGGGGCGATCACCGACGTGACGGACAGGGAGCGCATCGCCCAGGAACTGGACTCTTACCGGGGTCACCTGGAGGAACTGGTCGAGAGCCGCACGCACGAACTGACCGCGGCCAAGGACGCCGCCGAGGCCGCCAACCGCGCCAAGGGCACCTTCGTCGCCAACATGAGCCACGAGATCCGCACGCCGATGAACGCCATCATCGGGCTGACCGGCCTGTTGCGCCGCGGAGCCAAGGACCCGGATCAGAGCGGCAAGCTCGATCGAATTTATCAGGCGGCGACCCACCTGCTCGGCATCATCAACGAAATTCTCGACCTGTCCAAGATCGAGGCCGGCAAGTTGTCGCTCGATCCCAGGGATTTCGATCTCAACGCGGTCCTCGATGGCGCCCGCACCCAGGTGGCGTACCTTGCCGCCGACAAGGGCCTGGCCCTGGAGGTGGAAATCGATCCCGCACTGCTCGGAAGGCTGCGCGGCGACCCGATCCGCTTGACCCAGTGCCTGGTGAACTACCTCGGCAACGCCGTCAAGTTCACCGAGAGCGGCACCGTTACGCTACGGGCAGCACTGGTGGAGTATTGCCAGGACGATGTTGTGGTCCGATTCGTTGTCGAGGATACCGGCATCGGCATCTCGGAGGAGGTTCGGCAGCGGTTGTTCCTCGATTTCGAACAGGCCGACGCCTCGACCAGCCGTCGGTTCGGCGGCACCGGACTAGGGCTGGCAATCACCCGGCGCCTGGCCCGCCTGATGGGCGGCGACGCCGGCGTCGACAGCGAGCCCGGTCGCGGCAGCCGATTCTGGTTCACTGCGGTCTTGGGCAAGGGGGCGGCCGCCCTGGAGGCCCTGGATCGCGCGGTGGCCGAGCGGACGCTAAGAGAGAAATTCCACCACGCCCGCATTCTCCTGGTCGAGGACAACCGCACTAATCAGGAGATCGTCCTCGCCATGCTGGATGACGTGGGGTTGTCCGCCGAGGTGGCGGCAAATGGCGTCGAAGCCGTGGCCTGCGTGGGGCGTCGTGACTACGACCTGATCCTGATGGATATGCAGATGCCCGAAATGGACGGCTTGGAGGCGACACGGGCGATCCGCCGATTGCCCGGTCGCGCCGAGACGCCGATCGTGGCGATGACCGCCAACGCCTTCGCCGAGAACCGCGTGCAATGCCTGGAGGCCGGCATGAACGACCACCTCGGCAAGCCGGTCATCCCCGAGCTGCTGTATGCCACAATGGTGGAATGGCTTTCCCGGGGCGCTGGCGCGCGGCCTGTCGCCGCCGCGGCCGCGGCCGCTCTGCCGCGAGAGCGGGATGGCGCGGCCGACGTTGAGAGCCTGCGTCAGGCGTTGGGTGACTGCGCCGAGGTGGACCTCGATCTCGGATTGCGCCAGGTCCGCCGGCCCGATCGTTACCTGCGCATCCTGGCGGAATATGCGGAATCCCACGACCACAGCGTGATCGCCCTCCGCCAGCAATTGGCGCTGGGAGACCGCGCCGAGGTTCGCCGTCTCGCCCACTCCCTCAAGGGCGCCTCGGCGATGCTGGGTGTGGTGGGGGTGCAGGAACCCGCCGCCCGGCTGGAGACGCTGGTCCGCGAAGAGGGTCCGGCCGACGAGATCGAGCGGATGACGACGGAGGTCGAACAACGCTTCGCCACCGTCGTCGCGGCGATCCGGACATTGAAGATCAGCGGATAGGCTCAAGCCGCCTGAGCTTGACGCTTGCGCTGCCAGGACTGGCGGGCGCGATAGCCGAGCAGGATCGCCACCGCGCCGGCATAGACGTAGGGCTCGCCATTCTCGGCATTGGCGGCGAGCAGGAAGTGCAGCGCGACCAGGATGTTGAGGCTGTAGGTGGCGCGGTGCAGGCCCTTCCACTTGCGGCCGCCGACCTTTTTCACCATGCGGTCGCTGGAGGTCACCGCCAGCGGCAGCAGCAGCAGGAAGCTGCACAGCCCGAGCAGAATGAACGGCCGCTTGCCGATATCGGCGATCATGTCGTGGAAATTGAACGCCCATTCCATGGCGATGTAGGTGGCGACGTGGAGGCAGGCGTAGAAAAAGGCGTAAAGGCCGATCATCCGCCGATAGGCGGCCAGCGCCCTCAGGCCGGTCAGTTCCTGGGCCGGGCGCAGCGCTAGCGAAATCAGCAAGAAGGTGAAGGCCCAATCGCCGAGATAGCGGTTGATGAAGCCGACAGGGACCTCTCCCAACGGCGCGCCGAAGGCGTAGCCTTCGACCATGGCTCGGCCCACCAGCCAGACGAAGGGCAACGCCGAGGTCAGGAAGACCAGCGGTTTCCAGTCGATCTTGCGGGCGCTGGTCAGGACATGGTCGGCGTTTTCGTCGATTTTCGACCACAACAGCCAGGCCGCGTAGAGCATCACCAGCAGCTTGCCGGTGCCCATCAGAATAAAGGGCGCGCGCGGCCCCACCGCGTCGAAATAATAGCCGCCGCTTTGCACCAGCATGATGATGCCGGCGCCGCCGGTTAGATAGGCGGCGCCCAGCACCGTTCCCAGGATGTTCGGCGGAGAAACGTCCACCGTCAGCACCTTCAGCGTCACCCAGCAGCCGGCATGGCCGATGCCGACCAGCAGCAGTGGAATCGCCACCAGCCAGCTAAACGGATTGACCATCAGCCCCAGGATCATGTAACCGGTGGCCGATACCGACAGGGCGGCGCCGATGGCCGAGATGCGGCTGTGCCGCTCGATGAAGGCCCGCCACACCGGAATCGAAGCCATCACGCCGATGCCCAGCACGGCGATCATCCCGGCGGCATGGGCGGTGGCGAAGGTGCGGGTGACGCCGACCACGTCAGAGAACGAGATACACCACAGCGAGTAAAACAGGCTGACGATGACGATGTCGGCCCGGGTGTAGAAGGCGGCGGCGAAAGCCAATTGCATGCGCGGGTCGCGGGTGATGAAGCCCCAGACCTGGATGAACGGGTGGCTGTCGCCTTCGTGGCGGGGGGCGACGTCGATCAGGCTGCGCTTGGCCAGCCGCAAGCCGACCAATCCGGCCAGCAACGGCACCGCCATGACGATCAGGATCCCCGAGGGCTGCTCGGTCAATTGCATGACGATGGCCGACAGCACGGTGCCGCCGAACACCATCATGAACACCACGTTGGTCAGCAGGCGCGGGCGGTTGTCATAGTCGGAACTGTCGCCGACCAGGGTCGACAATTGCAGCTGGGCGGTTTCCGCTCCGACCGAGATCAGGATGCGGGTGAGGTAGAACAGCACCAGGCCGCCCACCCCGATGGTCAGGCCGATTTCGACACTGACCATCGACAGGAACGCGCCGGCGACGATGATGGCGAAGCTGGTGACCAGCACCGGCGCCCGCCCGATGCGGTCCGACAGCAGGCCGAAATAGCCGACGCACAGCATCGAGACGATTTCCGCCACCACCTGAATGTCGGCGTTGATCGAGCCTTCCTTTTCGAAGGCGATGCCGAACACTTTGTCCAGCAGCAGCGGCTGGATGTCCACCGCCAGGGCGGAGACCAGTGCGCTGGCGGCCGACAGCAGGTAAATGACGTTCCAGTGCTGGGCGGTGGCGCTTGGTTGCTGGGAGGACATGGCGCGGCTCACCTTTCCTCGGCTTCGGTGGCGGCGCCCTGTTCCCACAACCCGACCATGTGGTTGTTGCGCAATTCGCAGACGTCGCCGTTGACGGTGATGCTGCGGCCATAAACCAGCCCGGCCCCGCCGGAAATATGGCGGAACGCGGTGCCCTTGATGAACATTCCCGCGCCGATCTGGCAGCCTGCCGCCTGCAGGTACCAGTGGGGGGCGACGGCGATCCAGGTGGGCTGGTTGACGCCGTCATCGACCAGCATGGTGATGTCGCCCCAGCTTGACTGGGGGTCGCTGCTGGCAATCCGAGCGATCTTGCCCTGGAAGCGATAGGGGATGAATTGCTCGTGGGCCTCGCCACCCAGCTCGGCCGGCGAAATCGTCGGCGGCGGCGGGGCGGTCATCGCCACCGTTACCGCCTGCGGCAGAGATTGGGCCGGCGCTGGCGGCGGCGGCGGATTGACGGCGCGCAGCTTGCCCTTGGCAATGATGGTGTGGCAGTTGGAACAAGTCTGGTTTTCGCGCCCGTCGGTGTGGGGGGCGGGGACACCTTCGACGATGGGCAGGATGCCGGCCTGGGGCGCCGCCGTGGCCGCCACCATGGCGTGGCACGAAGTGCAGACCATCTTCTCGCGTCCATCGCGGTGGGGCGCCGGCCGGCCGGCAACGATCGGCGGCGCGATGTCGTAGCCGTGGTCCGCCCACGGGCTGGCCGAGAACACCGCCGTGAAGAAAACGCCGACGCCGAAAATCACGCCGATGGCCATGATCCATTCGGCGACGCTATGGCCGTTTGCGGTGATCGCCTTCATGAGATGGTTTGGATAGTCGCCCTGGGAACTGCAACGTGATGCAACCCCGCTTCTATAGCACATGTCCGGCGCAAAACCACCGGAACCGTGCGGCTGACCCGCGTCAGCGGATGCGGCCGATGCCCAGCAAGCGTTTCAGCTGGACTTTCAGTCCCATCGGCAGCCGCAACGAGATCCGCGTCCCGGGGCCGAGGACTTTTTCCGCCACCCAAATGCCAAGCGTCAGGACGAGGGCGGCAAGGATCAGGACCATGAACAGGTGGATGAACAGCAATCCGGCCACCACCACCAAGGCGACCAGCGCCAGTGGGAACCAGTTCGGGCCAGTGCCGGGGACCAATCCCCGAATTGCCGCGGCAAGCTTGCGCATGGTTGCTTCGACTCCTGGTCACTTGTTCCTGCGGAGGCCACGAGCGCGCTCCCATTCGGCGATGACCGCCTCATCGACCGCCGTGAGCGAGCGGTCTGCGGACGGTTCGGGCTCGCCCCGGATCTGTCGTTCCAGGTCGGCGATGCGGGCTTTCAACACGGCGATTTCCTGTGCCGGTGTCGGTCGGTCCCGGTGTCGTTCACGGTAACGGCGTTGCTTCTCCGCCGGCGTCAGTGCCATCTTAGCCCCAGGAAACATGTTACCAGGAAAGCGTAGCAGAGCCCGCCGGCGCTGTCACTTCCGTCAGGGCGCGGCGAAGGGCCGCTTTCACGGCGGCCGGTAGCCGTGTCACGTCCCGTCGCTCGGAAATCCTTTCCCCCAAGGTAACGTGTTACCCATGGGAAAGGGTGACGCGTTACCTGCTCGGCGACCCGATGCGATCTTTGAACCGCTTCAATTCCGTAGCGATGGCCCCGGATATCTTAGTGGTTCCATCCGCCAGCAATGGCGCGGAACGGCTGCCGGCGCGCAGCACGCCCTCGATGCCAGTGCGGGCCAATCGGAAAATGCCGAGCAGGCAATCCTCAATCGGGACTTTTCTCATGCTATCGATTTGCTCGTCGATTTCCGACTCGATCTCCGCGTCCGCCGGCTTCATGGACGCCAAGGTGCGCGCGAGGGCGGGCTCGACGGTGACGTCGGCCACCGTGCCGATCGGCTCCGCGTCCGCCGGCACAGCGTCGTCCACCTGCGGCCAAGGTAGGTCCGCTGCGGACGGCAGAGTCGCGATCGCGATACCCTCACCGGCGGAATTTTCCTGGACCACATCGCCCGCTTCGATGACTTCAAATGGCGTGCCGGGGGCGTCCGGTTCCCAGAAAACGCGAACCGGCTCGATCGCGAGTTCTCGATCTTCGGCCGGAACAACGGCGGACGTGATCGATTGCGGCGCTGACGTCGGCTTGACCCAGGGAGAGGCGGCCAACAGGTTTGACCATTCAAAGTTTGGTCGTTGGGGGCGTGGTTCCAGCGTGGGGATGGACGCGCCGGTCATCACCGGTGGAGGCGTAACGGGTGACGCCGCCAGCGCGTCGATCACCTCGGTTGGAGCCGCGGCAGGGGCGTCGGGCTGCCGGAACGCGCGCACAGGTTCGGTCGGAGGACGAAGGTCGCGTCCGGGAGTCTCGGCCGGGATGTCGTCTGGGCGTGGCGCCACCGCTCGTCCGCCCCAGGGCGACGAAGATAACAGGGCCGTCCAGTCGCCACCGGGGGAGCTGTGCAGCGGCGTGAGCGTGGCATCTTGCACCGCCGCCGCTGGGGGCTTCGCCGCGGACGTCGGTTGTCGTGCCCGCTGCGGCCGTGCGACCGGACTCTCGCCCGACCGGGAAGACCCCTTCGACTTGGTAGGTCCCTTAGGACCTCGCTTCTGACCATCCGTCGCCATGCCGATCCCCTTCAGAAAATTGATATCCAGCCATCCATCAGAATAGCTCAACCCCGATGGGTGTGGAAATCGGCTGTAATGGGCGCGGTCGCTGGCGGGAAATTAGCGAATCGGGCCTTTGAACACGAAGAAGGCACCGGCGCAAATCAGAGAAAAACCAATGGCATGATTGATCGTCAAGCGTTCATCCAGGTAAAAAACAGAAAACACCGCAAATATGACGAGTGTAATAACCTCTTGCATCGTCTTCAGTTCGGCTGCCGAATAAGCGGCGTGGCCGATCCGGTTGGCGGGAACGGCGAAGCAATATTCTATAAATGCGATGGACCAGCTGACAATGACGACGACCCACAATGGCTTGTCGGTGAACTTGAGGTGGCCGTACCAGGCAAATGTCATGAAGACATTGGAAATCAGCAGCAGGGCGATGGGAGAGAGCGCGGCGAAATTCATGGTCCGGCGCTATTTCGGCGTGGCCTGGCGATTGCCGCGCAAGGCGGCGAGAACGTCCTTTTGCGATGCCGTCTGCGGGGCCGGCGGTGGGGACGGGGACGGCGGTGCGGCCGGCGTCAACACGGCGGATGACGCGGGCGCTTCCTGTGCTGGTGGAGCGGTCGGCTGGGTGGCGGGGATTGGTGGCAGCTGCGGCGTCTCGGCCTCCATGGCGTGGGCAAGGTCGGCGACCACGGACGCCTTGGCGAAGATGTCGCCGATGATGGCCAGGGCGGATTCCTTACTGGTCGGCATAATGCGGCTGCTTCCTTACTCGCTGGGGCGAACTGAATTCTGGAATCGTCAGGGTCGATTTCGTTTCCAGTGCGGCAACCGAAGCGGTTACCTCCCTGGCTTGGAGGATGGCCTGCCGGCTCGCGTCGGCTAACTTGTCCAGTCCGCCGACGACATCGACAATGGCATCAATTCTGCCGATTTGATGGGCTAACGCCACGGAGACCCCCAAGGGAACGCCTCCGCGTCCCGACAAAATCCGGCTGCCGTAATCGATCACTCGCCGCGCTCCCGCTTCCGCGAGCCCCTCGGCATTGCGGATGATGGTCGAGCGAATGCTTTCCAGGCGGTCTACGATGCTATCGGAGCAACCGAACTCCTGAACCCGCACGTCGGCCAGCGACATCAGATTGATCATTCGCTCTGAAACCATGGCGATGTCGTGGCACAGGGAGCCGCGCTGCCGTGGCGAGGCGGCGCCGCGAAGGCGCGACGACAATTCGTCCACTTCCATGGCCGTGTCGTGCGCGTTGTCGACGACCAGCCTGGTCTGCCGTAGTTCCGGGGTGTCATGGCGGATGTCCGATGGAGAGACCGGCGGCGGCGTTCGCACGGCCGCCGGCCGATCAACGGCGGCGGCTTCCATCCGCGGCGCCTCGGCCGCGGCGGGCGGTGGTGCCGGATTGCGGGGCTGGATGGAAGACCCTTTGTCGGTGGGGTCGTCATGCCGGCGCAACGGCCCGCCATAGTTCAGATGCGCCTTGCTGCGCCGGCACGGGCCGCGATAGCTGGGGGAGGTGATGAATTCCCGCGGGTTCAAGGCCCTGGTGGTGTGCTTGAGCAGGGTCCGCATCGTCAGCGGCAGCGTCGCCAGCACCGTCACGCCGGCATCGCGAAGTTGCACGATGTGCTCACCGCTCCAAGTTTCCGCTACGCAGATGGTCGGGACGGTCGCGATGGCCGGCAGATTGTGATGCCGAATGCGCTGAAGTATGCTGATCGATTCTTCAGCGGTGACATCGAGAAGGATAACAAGATCGACATTGGATTTGGTCAGCTGGAGATAGGCGTGTTCGACATCATCGGCCTTGGCGACGTTGACCAGGCCGATCTGGCGAAGGGTATGGATAATAAGACGCGCCAAATCGGGCTTGTTGCAGACAACAAGAGTATTCTTATCAGAAAACGAATAATTGACCAGCATCGTCGGTCCTAGGTTTCTGACTCTATCGCTAGATAAACAAGCGGTCTGCCGTCTACGGCCGAGTCATTGATCCAGTTCTTGTACTGTAAGTCTTCGGACAGAATGTGGGCGCGCAGCCAATCAGCGACGATTTCTGGCAACCCGTCGGCCGCCGATTTGGTGCCTTGGTGGTAAAGGTCGGCAATTGCCCGGACGCGGGTCCGAAAGCTTTCATGCTTCAGCACATGGTCCGCGAGCCTCGGGTAGTTCACCGCCCGCAGCGCCCTCTCCTCACGAAGGAAGTGGCCGCCAACGTATTCCTCGAGAATTGATAAGGCGCTATCGATGATAATATCGCTGTCTTCGGCTCCGCTCGCCTCACTCAGCATTCGGGCTATGTCGAAGAAAGCCTTGTGGTCGTCGTCGAGAGTCGAGTTTCCCACCGACATGCGTTCAGACCAGTCAAATTTCGAACCGCCACTGCTTGCCATTAACGGCCGTGTTTGTTCCTGGCTCAAAATAGGGCTCCTAATAAGCATCGGCTATTCACAGCGAAAGGGCGGCTAGCCATTCTCATCTTGGCAGCTTGGCCTCGATGACGCCGCTGATCCCAACATGCAGCTTCTTGAGCGAAAACGGCTTTTCCAGGAACAGATCGACGCCGGCCGCGTAGGCGGCGCTTTCCGCTTCCTTTCCCGTCACGCCGGTCAGCAGCACGATGGGAAGGGCCGGATCGATCCCTTCGATCCCAGCGCGGATGCGCCTGGTGCATTCCAGGCCGTCCATTACGTCCATTTTCCAATCCATGATGACGATGTCGGCGCCGCCGGACGCGAGGGCGGCAATGGCCTTGGCCCCATTCTCGGCGTGGACGACTTCGCGCGCGCCAAAGCTGCCCATCACCATGTTGATGAGGTCCCGCATCTGGGGATTGTCTTCGACAATCACCGCGCGATTGATGTCTTTAGCCATGTGCCTGCTCTCCAATGGGTATTTTGCGGTGCGTTGACTGCGGCATGGGGCGCACGCGGCAACGGTATCAGTTTGCCGTCCTACCTATCAAGCAGTCGATGGCAGGATTTGCCGCCGGTATTCGCTATGGCATCACAATGCGCACAGTCGTGGCCGATGCGATTCCTTCGCACAATACCGGCGGCGAACTTGAAACATAAAAGTCCCGCATCACGCTGTGACTGAATTGCGGTCGAGCGCGTTGCCTCGTCCGGTATGATGTGATATCGAAGACCGAACGCTCGACGAAATCGGGAACGCTCGACGTTCTGTTGGAAACCTTACGGTGTGGGGGAGAGATAGTGGCTGCACAGATGACAGGAGCCGCCGGGGCTGCGCCTGCCGCCATCGGCGAAGTGGAAAGCGAAGTTGCCGGAGCGAAGATCGGCACCGCCCAGACCGCCGGTACCGGCAAGGTCGTCGGCGGCAATGCCGCCGCGGGGACGGGGAAAACCGTCGCCGCCAAGGCGGTGACGGCGGCCCAAGCGAACGTCGTGGCTGCGCCGGCCGCCGGTAGCAAGGCTGTCGCCAGCGTCAAGGCAGCGGCCGGGGCTACCGCCGCGAAGAGCGCCACCGGCGTCGCCGCCAGCGGCACGATTTGGGCCGGCAAGGGGCTCAGCCTTGGTCTCGGCCTTGGCCTCGGCCCGGTTGGGCCCGTCGTTCTTGGTGGGGCCGCGGCCGCGGCGATCTACCTCTACGTCAAGAGCCGCAAGGCCGAGGCGGCGCAGAGCGACGAGGAAGTCGAATTGCGCGAAGCGCTGGCCTAAGGAAGTGGGGGGAAGACAATGGTTGATTCTGTATTGCGTAGCACCCTGGGGGGGCGCTCCACGGTCATGGCGGCGCTCGGCTATCTCGGTGTCCTGGTGTTCGTGCCGCTGTTGATGGCCCGCGACGACGAGTTCGTCCAATTCCACGCCAAGCAAGGCCTGGTTATCTGGATGTGGGGCGTGCTCGCCCTTTTCGCGCTGCACATTCCCGTCCTCGGCTCTTGGCTGTTCGGTCTGTCGTCGATGGGAGTCGTGGTGTTCTCGATCCTCGGCCTGGCATCGGTCGTGTTTCAGCGCGCCTGGAAGCTGCCGCTGGTTGGGGCGGTTGCCGACCTCATCTGACCGCTTGAGTCCGACAGCCCCCGCTTGGTCGCAAGTGGGGGCTGTCGCTTCGGCAGAGGGACGTATTCGCGGAGGTGGTAAACTGTGGCACAGTCTCTCCTTGAGTCTGTTCGCACACTGGTAGCCGATAGCGACCCATACATGCGACGGCTGGTCAGGGAGATGTTGCGTAACATCGGTGTCAGCGAAATCGAATTCGCGGTCGATGGCCCGCAAGCCCTCCATATGCTCGAAGAGAGCAAATTCGATCTGCTTCTTGCCGAGATCGACCTCAAGGGCATGGACGGCCTGATGGTGGCGTACAAGGTGCGCCGCTCCAAGTTGGTGTTCGACCCCGGTCTTCCCATCATCGCCTATTGCGGCGAGGTTACCGAACAGACGATTGCGCGGGTGCGGCTGAGCGGCATCAACGACTTGATGACCAAGCCGCTGGCCGCTGGTCCGATATTGCGGCGGGTCAACCACTTGGTGTCAACACGCCGGGAATTCATCCGCCTTCCCAGTTACTGGGGGCCGGACCGGCGCCGCCGGGTGCTCCCTGGGTTCTCGGGGCCGTGGCGACGTCAGGCCGATATCGTGGCGGCCGAAGCGCGGGCCAAGGAGATCGCCGAGGCTGCGGCTCTAGCTGCCGCCGAGGCAGAGGCTCAGGCGGCGGCGGACGCATTGGCTCAAGCGGCGGCGGAGGCTGCGGCTCTAGGGGCGGTGGAGGCTGCGGCTCAAGCGTCCGAGGCCGCTGCGGCGGCGCCCGATCCTTCGGCGATGACGCAGGAAGAGCTTGCCAAGTGGCTGAGTGACGGAAAGAATCGCCGAGCCAAATAGGGCCGGTGGATGGCTGTCTTAACATTCCTGAGGATTTTTCGGTTGATGGAGCCCATCGACGATCGCGATTCAGCTGGCGCGCGCCAGCGGCCTCGCCAGGACCGCGCCACTCAGGCGGCGCGACCGCGCAAGACGTCGGGCGGGCGCGGCATGGTCTTGCTGCTGGCCGTGGCCGCCATTCTGGGCTTCGTCGCACTGCAACCTCAGGTCGGCGCCGGGCTGTCACAGCTGATGGGCCGGTTCCAGGGGGGGGCGGCCAAGCCGTCGCTCCAGCCATCCTTGAACGACCGGATCGAGGCCATCGAGTCTGCGCTGCAACCAATCGAACTGCGCCAGGATCTGGTCGACGCGCGTCTGGGGCAAGTGGAGAACCAAATTCGACAGCGGCCGGCTGCGGTCGAAGGTGGTCCCGCCAGCGGCGGGCCGACCGATGCCCGACTGGCCAAATTAGTCGACGACGTTGCCAAGCTGCGTGAGGAGGTGGACGCGGTCCACCACCTTGGCACCGATGCCGGGTCCGCTGGCCGATTGTCGGCGGCGATCGAAAAGACCGAGGCGGCAGTGGTTCGATTGGCTAGTCGCCGCGAGAACCCGGCGCTGTTCCTCCTGGCGGCAGGCCACCTCCGCGAGGCGGCGGACCGCGGCACGCCCTTCGAGCCGCAGCTGCGCACCGCCGCGCAACTGGGCGGCCAACATTTCGCGGCGGCGCTGCCGCTATTGGAGCCCTTCGCCACCAAGGGCGTCGCCACCAAGGCGGCGCTGCTGGAACAATTGCGGCAAGCCTCGACCGTCGCCCTGCGTGTCTCTGCCGAGGCCGACGGCAATTGGCTGGTCGGCCGCGCCTTGCAGGCATTGGACACGGTTGTCTCGATTCGCCGAGTGGCGGGCGAGGCGGGCGGTGTCGCCGCGACGCTGGCTCAGGCCAACCGGCTGATGGCGGCTGGTGATCTGGTGGCGTCGCTGGCGGCGGTGCGCACGGTCACCGGCGCGGGGCGTGACGCCCTCGGCCCTTGGATCGAGACGGCCGGTGCCCGCGTCGCCGTTGACGCGGTGATTTCCGAAATGGCGGCGGCGGCGTTGGCCCAGGCCGCAACGGTGGATGAATAGACGATGCTGCTGCGCCTGATCCACCTTCTGATCTTGGCCTCACCGGTCATCGCGGTGACGCTGTGGTTCTCCGACAACCCGGGGGTGGTGACCCTGGAATGGCTCGGTTGGCAGATCGAAACCAACGTTCCAGTGCTACTGATCAGCCTGCTGCTGGTGTTCGCCCTGCTGTCCGGGCTGGAGGGACTGATTGGCTTGGCCACCGGGCTGCCGGCTCGGATCCGCGCTTCGCGGCGGGCCAAAGGACATCAACAGGGCATTGCGTCGCTGCTGTCGGCGCTCAAAGTCGCCGCCCGGGGCGATTCCGCCGAATCCCGCCGCCTGGCCGACGAGGCGGCGCGCCTGCTCGGCGCGCCGGAGTTGTCGGAACGGCTGGCGGCGGTGGCGCGCCCTCAAGGCGGCGAAGCCCGGCTCCCCGCCGCCGCGCCGCGGCTCCCAGCCGAGCCACCGGAGCCACCTCCAAAGGCCCGGGCGTCCCGATGGAGCTTGTGGGAACGTCGCGGGCGGCAAATGGCGATGCGGCCGTCGGCACCCAAGGCGCGGCCCGCCGCGGCGGTCGCGGAACCCGTGGTCATCGCGCCGGCCCCCGTCGCGCCGCCTGTGGCCGTTCCCAGCCCCTTCGATCGGGGCGCCTTCGGCGATTTCGTCAAGGCCGGCGATTGGACGGCGGCAATATCACTGGTGGATTCCGCCGCGACGGGCGGGACGCTGTCGCCTGGCGAGGCGGCGCGGCTGCGGGCGCTGGCTTTGGCGGGGCAGGCTATGGTCGTCGAGGCTGACGATGCCGACAAGGCCTTGGCGCTGGCGGACGAGGCGCTCCAGACCTGTCCGGGCTTTCTGCCCGCCGCGCAGCAGGCCATTCGGCTGCATATTGCCGCCGGCCGGAACGGCGAGGCGGTGGCGGTGATCCGCGCGGCCTGGCGCGTCGCTCCGGCGCGGCCCTTGCTGCGGCACTATCTTGACCTGCTGGCAGACCAGGATGCCGGCGCACGCTTGGCCCAGGTCGAGCAAATGGTGCGCACCAATCCCGATCACGTCGAGAGCCACTTCGCCGCCGGGGCGGCGGCTGTGGCGGCGGCCAACTGGGGCCTCGCCCGCCGTCATCTGGTGGCGGTGGTCAAGGTCCATCCCGACAATGCGGCCTACCAATTGATGATCGATGTCGAGGAGAACGACGGCGGTGACGCGGCGGCGGTGGAGATGTGGCGGCGCAAGGCGATCAGTGCCGGCTCACCGCCAGCGTGGCAGTGCAACTCTTGCTCGGTGCCCGCTGACGCTTGGCAGCCGCTTTGTCCTTCCTGCGGTGCCATCGCCACCATGGACCACCCTGAACACTAGGGCGGGCTACATCGGCGGGGCGGCAACCGGCGTTTCGCGAAGCTGGCCCACCACCTGGCGCTGTGATGGAACCGGCTGTTGCGCCGGGACGCCAATCACCCGGTCGCGGGCCTTCTCGTCGTTGACCAGCATTTCCGCCCGCCGCTGAATTTCGCGGCGATGGCGCTCCTGCTCGATTCCGTCGGCCAGGGCGGCCAACTCGGCGTCGGTCAAGTCAATGATGCAGATACTCGCGCGAGGGTACAGCATGGCACTTCCCGGGTAACGTCTCAGAGTGACGATTCTACTCGCCTTGCGGCGCCGACAGGAGGGCTCTTGGTGGGTACGACCGGTGGGGAGGCGTTACGGCAGCAATGCCGACGCCGCGTAAAGGGCCAGCCCGACCAAGCCGCCGACGATGGTTCCGTTCATCCGGATGAACTGGAGGTCCTTGCCGACATGGGTCTCGACCCTGGCGACCATGGCGTCGGTTTGCCAGCGCATCGCCAGGTCGGAAATCAGGCCGCCGATAAATTCGCGGCGTGGCACCAGGATGCGCTCGGCGAGGGCGCCCAGCCAGCGATTGACGCTTCCGCGCAGATCGTCGTCGGTCTGCAACCGGGTCGCCAAGGCTTCCAGGGACCGCCGCAACAAGCGGTTGCCATCGGTGGCGAGGCGGTCGTGGATCTCGGCCCAGATCGGCTCGATCTGCCGTTCGATCGCCGCGTCGTCAAGGATCTGGTGCTTCATCGCCTGCACCCGCTCGGCAAAGTCGGGCGCGGTCGCCAATTTGTCGATGAACGAATGGATGCCGATCTCGAACTGTGATCGCCACGGATGCAATGGCGAGTTCAGTTCGGCAAGGGATTCGGCGATGCCGGCGACGACGCCGTCGGCCAACTTGGTTTCGACCCATAGCGGCATCCATTCGCCGCATTTGGCTGCCACCCTGGCCCGGACGAATCTTTGGTTCTGAGCGAGAAAGGCTCGCACCGCTTCGAGCGCGTGGTCAAGCAGTGCCTGATGATAGCCGCGGGTGACGGCAAAGCTCAGCACGCCGGCGATGCGCGGCGCCGTAATGGCGGCGTCGATCACCCGGCGGGCGCTGGCTCCGGCGGCAGCCCGCAGGCGGTCCTCGCCGATCTTCTCCAGAATGGGCGGCAGGATTCCGACGGCCCGGGCGACAACCGTGTCGACATTCGCCGGATGCGCCAGCCAGGTTCCGAGCTTGCCGGCGAGATCCATTTCCTCCAACCGGCGGACCATCGCTTCCGAGGCCAGGAAGTTGCTCGCGACGAAACGGCCCATCGCGGCGGCGATCCGCTTGTGACTGCGCGCGATGACGGCTGTATGGGGGATCGGCAGGCCCAGGGGATGGCGAAAAAGGGCGACAACCGCGAACCAGTCGGCAATGCCGCCGACCATCGCCGCCTCGGCGAAGGCCCGCACCGGGGCCAGCCAGGGCCAGCGCCCCTGGAAGAACCTCGTCGCCGCGAACAGCGCGGTCATCGTCGCCAGCATCAGGGTGGCGATGGTCCGCATGCGCACCATGTCGCGCGGCAGCGGCGGACGCGGCGGCGGGCTGTCACCGACTGGCGCCGGGCTGTGGCCCAAGTGAACGGCGCCTCGGTGCATCGGGGGTGATCCTCTTTGGGTGGCGCGGTAAAGCGCGCCCACTCTGCCCATCCTGTTCGGGCTTTCAAGGGAATTCATTGCCCGAAAGGGGGAGGCTACCGCGACAAAGGTTTTGCCTAGGCGGAACGGCATGGGTATGATCCGCCCGACCAATCGGAACGTCTGGGGTAGGGAGTCATGGGGGCACCGTTCATCGCCGCGCAACAGCGCAACGCGCTGTATCTTCTGTCGGCGATCTGCATGGTATTCATGACCCTGGCGGTGGCTCTGCAGCCGGTCTTCCTGCGCAATGTGCTGAAAATTTCGTTCGAGCAGGCCGGGGCGATCAACGCCTCGGTCCAGGTGGTGACCGAAGTGCTTGACCTGTTCGTGGTCGGTTATCTCGGCGTCCTGTCGGATCGGTTGGGCCGGGTTCGGATCATCGTGGTCGGGTTCCTGGTCGGCGCCGTCGGGGCGGTGGTCGCCCCGTTCAGCGCCTGGATCGGCGGATTGGCCGGCGGCGCCCTGGTCGTCTACTATCTGGCGCGCGTCACCATGTCACTGGGGGCCGGCGCGGTGTGGCCGCAGCTGTCGGCGCTGGCCGGCGATTTCAGCGACAAGGACAACCGGGTTGGGCTGCTGTCCAACACCGCCTTCATGATGGCCTTCGGAATTACCCTGGTCTACGCCATCCTGATGCAGATCCCCAAGCATGCCGGTATCATCGGCACCATGCAACTGACCGCCCTGGTGGCGTTGCTCGGAGCCTGGGTGGCGCGCACTTGCCTGGCCGACGTGGCGCCGCGATTGTCCGAGCACGGCATCCCCTGGCGGCGGGTGTGGTCGGTGGTCAAAACCGAGCCTAAGCTGCGGCTGGCCTTCGCCAGTTCGCTGTTCGCCCGCAGCGACATGGTATTCGTCGGCCTGTTCATCATGCTGTGGTTCATCTATTTCGCCGACGTTGTCGGCGTCAGCCAGGAGGCGGCAGCGGCACGGGCCGGCCTGTTGATCGGGACGATGGGCGGCGGGGTGCTGATCTCGGTTCCGCTGTGGCGGATCTTCATCGAGCGCTATGGCCGCATCCAGGCGGTTGTCCTCGGCATGACGCTGTCGGCCGTCGGCTTCCTCATTTTCGGATTCGTCGTCAATCCTTTCGACTGGTTCATCCTGCTGCCGGCGACGTTTGTCGCGGTCGGCCAGGCGGGATGCTTCATCGCGCCCCAAGTCATGACGGTCGACAGCGCTCCTCGCGACCTGCTTGGCTCGGTGTTGGGGGCGTTCAATGTTGTTGGCGGGTTGGGGATCATTTTCTTTGTCCAGGTCGGCGGGTTTTTGTTCGACAGGTTCGGGCCGCCCGCACCTTTTGTCTTTACGGGGATAGGGAATCTCCTTATTACGCTCTATGGCTTAAAGCTGTTGAGAACGGAATCCCGCAGCGCCGCTCGATCGGAAGTCGAGGCGGTGGGGTAACAGGGCGCCGTCGCCACTGGGCGTTGTTCCAGGGGATGTCGCAGTCAGGAAGCGGAGAGAATTCATGCCGAGTGTGATCTTTGGGCTGCTTGCGCTGGCTCTTGGCCTGTGGGGATTGACCGCCTGGTGGTGGTCGGTGACCGAGGCGCTGCGCGGCATTCTGCCCATCGCCCTGCTGGTCTTGGGCGTCGTCGCCCTGGCTGCCGGGGTGCAGTCGGTTCGCGAACCCAAGGGCAATCGGAAGGGTGGCGACGACCTTGAAGGCAGCCTCTGATGACGGACGACGATAACGATCTCCCGGGCCGCGGCGTCGATCCGGCGTGCTCGAAGGACCTCAAGCGCTACTTCTACCTGATCGCGGTGGTGGCGCTGATCGTCTTGTTTGGCGCCTTGATTTACCGCCAGTCGTCGGGCAGCGGATTGCGGCTGAACCAATTGTGGGAGCAGCTCGCCCATCCCGTTACCGCCGCCAACGCACCAGCGCCGGTTCAATCCGCCTCTGGGCAACCCAGCGCCGTTTCCATCGCCGCTCCCGGCGGCGTCATGACCGCGCCGCCGTCCGGCTTCGCCGGTATGGCGACGCTACCGCCGGTGGTCGAAGTCGGCCCCGCCGCCGTCGTCGCGCCCGGCAATTTCTCGAACATCGTCACCGTGTTGCGCAACAGCGTAGTCAGCGTCACCGCCTCGTCGGGAACCGTACCCAACGATCCGACCGCGGTCGCCGGTCTGCCGCCCGATGGACAGGCCCATTTCGCCACGCCGCAGACCCGTTCGGTCGAGAACATCGGCACCGGCGTGATCCTGCGCAACGACGGCTATGTGCTGACCAACTACCATGTGGTGCGCGGCGCCAACACCATCTTCGTCACCGTCAACGACGACGTCGGTTCGACCCGCTATGCCGCCGACATCGTCAAGATGGACGAGGCGCTCGACCTCGCTTTGATCAAACTGTCGCCGAAGGGGCCGCTGACGGCCGCCGTGCTTGGCGATAGCGGGGCGGTTCACGTCGCCGACGAGGTGATCGCCATCGGTTCGCCCTTCGGCCTCGATATGACCGTCAGCCGCGGCATTATTTCGGCCAAGCGTAAGTCGATGGTCATCGAGGGGGTGACCCACACCAACCTGCTGCAGACCGACGCCGCCATCAATCAGGGCAATTCCGGCGGTCCGTTGGTCGATCGCAGTGGTGCGGTGGTCGGCATCAATACCGCGATCTATACGCCGAACGGCGCCTTCGCCGGCATTGGCTTCGCGGTGCCGAGCAACCAGGCCCGCATGTTCGCGATCGAGGAAATCGGGTGGCTGCCCACCGCCACGGCGGAAGGCCCGCAATTCGGCTTGGTGGCCTTTCCCCAGGCGGGCGCCCCCACTGGCGGCGGCGGCGGCGGCGTCGGCGCCGCCGGGCCGGCGATCATGGCCGGGGCGCCTAACCCGCACACCGACGGGCGGCAAAACATGGATTGCACCACCTGCCACGACGTCATTCGTGGTGCCGGTCCGGCTCGCAGCCAGGCCATGCTGCCGATCGCGGCTCCCGGTTTTCCCCCGCCGGCGATCGCCATGGGCACTCCGTCGCCGCATACCGACGGTCGCCAGAATATGGATTGCGCGACCTGTCACAAACTGCTCCCTGCCGCTGGCGGCACGCCGGTGGCGTTCCCGGGTGGCTATCAGTTCGCTCAGCCGCCGGGTAGCCTGGCGATGAATGTCGCCGGAGCGCCGGCCCGGGGGGCCGCCCGTGGGATTACCGTCCAGGGGCTGACCCTTCGCCCCATGGCCGAGGGCCAGGGGCGTTTTAGTGGACCCGGCGTGACCGTGGCAGCGGTCGCGGTCAATTCGGCCGCCTCAGCTGGCGGCCTCAAGGCAGGCGATGTTCTGCTCAAGGTCGATGGCCGGCCGGTGCACAGCCCGCAGGAAGTGGCGGCGATCGTGGCCGCCATGTCCCCCGGCCGCTCGGTCCGCCTCGGGGTGTTGCGCGATGGCGACGTGCGAGGATTGGATCTGCCGATTGGGGCGACGGCCGCTGCCTTTGGCTTTCCCTCGGGGGCCTTTGGGATTCCGGTGGCTGCGCCGGGCACCATGGCGGCACCCACGCCGGGGCAGGTTGCCCCACCGCCGTCCTGGGGGGCGCCCGGGATGACGGCGGTTCCAATGCGTCCGGTGGTGCCGACAGAGTTCAACTGGCTCGGCCTGGAAATCGAAGCGTTCCAGCCGGTCACCCCGGTGGTTGGAATGCCGGCGGGAGTGGTCGTCAAAGGGGCGGTAATCGCCGAGGTCATGCCCGGTTCGCGCGGGGCGCTCGCCGGATTAAGGCCTAACGACGTCATCCTGGAAGTTAACAATCAGCCGGTGCCGGCCGCGGCTCAGTTCGACGCCGCCATCAAGAGCATCCCGGCGACGCAGCCTGCGTCGGTGCTGATCAAGGCCAACCGGAACGGACAAGAGTTTCTGATCGTTATGTAGAGCTGAAGCATATTGGTCGGGAACAGATGGTTGGAGGATGGAATGGCCACTGACGAACGTAACAACGACGGCACGGGCAAGGTTGCGGTCGGTGACGATGTCGGGCGTCGGAGCCGCAAAAAGGACGACGTTGGGGACGAGTTGGGACCGGTGATCATTTCGGTCACGGGTCCTGAATTGCCCCCCTCTCCGCCCAAGCCAGCGGTGGGAGAGGTGTGGGTTTCCCTGATTGAGTCGTCACCCTGGACCGGACGGCAGCAGCCAAGCCCGGTGGCCGCCCCGGCGCCCGAGCCCGATTCGTCGCCACGGGCTAGTTTCGCCGGTTTGGCGGACCAGAATATTTGGCGCACGCGTGACGATGTCCTGCGGCAGGCTACTGCGGAGCCGGTGTCGAATCCGAAAGCGGTGGGACCGGCGGTCGCCGAACTGGCGGTGGAGGAAGTGGAGCCTCCGGTACTTGCCGAGGTTCCGGTTCCCGAAGCCCTGGTCGTTGAGGACGCCGACCGCGCTGCGGAGGTCGAAGTTTTGGCGGTCGAAAATCCGGCCGTCGAAGTACCTACGGTCGAAGCTACGGTTGTCGAAGCTACGGTTGTCGAAGCTACCGTGGTCGAAGCTACCGTGGTCGAAACTACGGTCGTCGAAACTACGGTGGTTGAAGGTCCGCCGATCGAAGCTCCGTCGGTTGAAGGTCCGCCGATCGAAGCTCCGTCTGTTGAAGTGCCTGCGGACCAAATTCTGGTCAGCGAAGTTCCTGCCCCATCGGAGGCTGTTGCAGAGCCCGAGCCGCTACCGGCGCAGGAACCTGAATCTGAACTGGAACCAATTGCCGGAGCCGAAGAGGAGATTTCTTCGACGCCCAACTTCGGTCGGTTGCTGGCGGATTCCGAGGCGATCTCGATGCTTGCGGCCGCCGCGCCGCCGCCGGGTGACGCCACGGTCGAGCCCGCTGCCGAGCCCGCTTGCGCGTCGGGCAAGGTGTGCGCCAGCCCTTGCGGTCAGCCGAGGGCGGTGGCGGAGGTGCCGGTCGAAGATTTGCTGTCGGGGGTGGTCAGTCTTGCCGTCACGGGAATCGGCGGGGTCGTCCATGGCGTCGGCGACGTGGGGTCGATGTTGTTCCTGGGAATCGGTCGCGGTCGCCGCGCCATCAGGGACGGCATCCACAAGGTCACGGGGTTCTAGGGCGTTCGGGGATTCTCCCCAAAACAGCCAGGTCTTTTTCCTGCCGAGCGCCCGAATGGGGGTCGGCATCATGAATGGAGCGGTCTGATGAGCGATAGCGGTGAGGGCAGCGGTAAAGGGAAACTCATCCTGGGTATCGACCTCGGCACGTCCCATACTGCGGTCATGTCGAGCCGTGGCGACAAGATCCTGCTGCGATCGGTCGTCGGCTACCCCAAGGATGTGATCGGCTTGAAGCTGCTGGGGCGGCCCTATGTGGTTGGCGACGAGGCGTTCGAGATGCGCTCCTATCTCGATCTGCGCTATCCGCTTCAGGATGGCGTGCTCAGCGAGACCGGCGAGCGGGACCAGTTGGTCGCCCGCCATTTGCTGGCCCACGTTATCCAGCAAGTCAATCCGGGTCCTAATGACGAGATCAACGCCGTCATCGGCGTGCCGGCGCGGGCGACCGGGGCCAACAAGGGGCTGTTGCTGAAGATGGCCCAGGAAGTGGTGCATACCGCCCTGGTCGTCTCCGAGCCGTTCATGGTCGCCTACGGGCTGAACAAGCTGGTTAACGCCATCGTCATCGACATCGGCGCCGGCACTACCGACATCTGCGCCCTCAAGGGCACGGTGCCGAATCCTGAAGACCAGGTGACGCTGACCAAGGCCGGCAATTATGTCGATGAGCGGCTGCAGACCGTGCTGCTGGAGCGTCATCCCGAGCTGCAAATGAACCTAAACATCGCCTGCTCGATCAAGGAGGCGTTCTCGTTCGTTGGCGCCCCGCAAGGTCCGGTGGTGGCCGAGTTGCGGGCGGCCGGTAAGCCGGTCAAGGTCGACGTCACCGACGCAGTGAAGTCCGCCTGCGAGGCGTTGCTGCCGGAAATCGTCGAGAGCGTCGAAACCCTGCTGCGTACCTTCCAACCGGAATACCAGCCGGTGGCGCTGAAGAACATCATCGTCGCCGGCGGTGGTTCCCGCATCCGCGGCATCGGGCCATACCTGCGTGATGCGCTCCGCCCCTACGGCGAAGCCGAAGTGATATGCGTGTCCGATCCGACCTTCGACGGATGCCGGGGCGCGTTGAAGCTGGCCGAGGAGCTACCGCCGCAATACTGGCGTCAGCTTGGCGACGTGGCCGGGGGCTGACGGCGTGTATAGAAGTTACGAGCCAAGAGGCCGGTAATGTTGACGTTGCTGATATCGCTCGTATTTGGCGCCATCGTCGTATTTCTGGCGTCGTTCAACGCTGGCCTGGTCGAGGTGTCGCTGGGGTTGGTCAGGATCTCCACGCCGCTGTTCGTGGTGATGGCGGTGTGCTTCCTGATGGGATTCGCCACGGCGATCTTCGCGTTCATTTTGAAGGTGGTGCGAGGCAACGGCAACAAAGGGCCTCGCGGCCGCACGCTTCCCGGAAAGGGCATCGTCGCCCGTCGTTGATCTCCCCATCCGGGGCCAGGAGTAGGGAATGAGGAAGAGTAATTGCGCCAATTGCGCGCGCGGCATCGGCTGGCTCGGGCTGGCGGTCAACGCCGTCATGATGGTCATGAAGGCGTTTGTCGGGCTGGTTGGTGGTTCCCAGGCGATGCTGGCCGACGCGATGTATTCACTCAAGGACGTGCTGAATTCGCTGATGGTGGTCATCGGCATGACCATCTCCAGCCAGCCGCTCGACCAGGAACATCCCTACGGCCACGGCAAGGTTGAGTTCATCCTGTCGATGGTGGTCAGCGTCATCTTCATGGGGCTGACCGGTTACCTGATGGTGCATGCCATCGTGCTGCTGTTCGGTTCGGAATTCCACCGCACCCCGCATCTGATCGTGCTGTGGGCGGCGCTGGTCTCGGTTGCCGTCCATGTCGGCATGTATTTCTATTCCCGTTGCGTCGCCATCGAGACCAACAGCCCGATCATCAAGACCCTGGCCAAGCATCACCACGGCGACGCCACCGCCTCACTGGCGGTGGCCTTCGGCATCATCGGCGCCCACTACCTCAACATGCCGTGGATCGACACGGCGGTGGCGCTGTGGGAAACCATCGACCTGCTGATGCTGGGCAAGAACATCTTCATGGACGCCTATCGCGGCCTGATGGACCACACCGTTGGCGAGGCGGTGCGCACCCGGTTGATCGAGGCTGCGTCGTCGGTTGACGGCGTCGAGCAGGTCGCGCAGCTGCGCGCCCGCTACGTCGGCCAGGAGATCTGGGCCGACATGATCGTCGTGGTGTCGCCGGATCTTACGGTGGACGGCGCCCACCTGCTCTGCGAAGCGGTCAAGGCTGAGGTCTGCCGCAGCCTGCGCCACGTCGCTTCGCTGCATGTCAGCGCCGAATCGGCTGACGAAGCCCATGACCAAGGCACCAGGATCGTGGAAGAGCCGATGCATTTCGATGAGGTCATGCTCGCCGAGGCCGATCACTGATGGCCGCGATTCTCACCATCCTGGTTTTCATCGCCGCGTTCGCGGCGATGTATCGCACGACGGCCGGCAGCCATGTGGCGGTCCTGGCCGGCGCGGCGGCGGTGGTGGTGATCGGCGCGCTCAGCGGAACCTATTCGCTGCGGATGGCCATGGATTCGATTTACTTTGAGACTTTGGCGCTGATTTTCGGCATGTCGGCGATCTCGACGCTGCTCGCCCGCTCGGGCGTGTTCGCCTATCTGGCGGCGGGAACCGCCGAGCAATCGAAAGGCAACGTGACCTGGGTGCTGGTGATGATGTCGCTGGTGACCTACGGGATTTCTCTGACCACCAACAATATCGCGACCATGGTCGTGGTGCTGCCGATCACGCTGAACATCTGCTACCGGATGGAGATAAATCCGGTGCCGTTGATTGTTGCCGAACTTTTCGCCGCCAATCTCGGCGGCGCTTCGACGATGATCGGCGACTTCCCGAACATGATCATCGCCTCGGCCGGCAATCTCCACTTCAACGATTTCATCGCCGGAATGATGGTGCCCTGCCTGGTTCTGCTGGCGGGGTCGCTGCTGTTTTTCGAAGCGAAGATGTCGGGGGGCGCCCAAGCCGATTACGCCGTGTCGCTTGGCCAGGATGAACTGGTGACGCCGGTTGTCGATACCCGGTTGCTGTGGGCCGGATTGTGGATCTTCGGCGCCGCCATGGTCGGCTTCGTCTTCGCTGGCCTATTGAACGTGCGACCGGGCTGGATCGCCTTCGTTGCCGGTCTGGCGGCGATGGTTGTCGGCCGCTTCAAGGACGAGGAAGCGTTCCACGCCTGTGGCGGGGACGACATCTTGTTCTTCATCGGCCTTTTTATCATGGTCGGCGGCCTGATGGCCGCTGGGGTCCATGATTGGCTGACCTGGGTGATTGAAAGCGTTACCGCACAGCACGGCGGATTGCGCGCGGTGGTGCTGATGTGGGTGGTGGCGGGGGTGACTTTGTTCGTCGGCGGCGGCACAGCGGCGGCGGCCTTCGCGCCGATCGCCGCTTCGATGTCGCTCGGCTACGAGAACCAGGCGTCCTGGTGGGCGGTGTCGCTGGGGGTGATGGCCGGCTCCTCGGGGGCGCTCAGCGGGGCGACCTCCGGCTCGATGGTGATGACCCAATACAATCGCTTCATCGCCCGTCACCCAGAAATGCTGCAGGCGATCCCCAAGGGCGGCGGCTTGACACATCAGGAATACATGCGATGGGCCATGCCCTTGATGGGAATGCTGCTCGTAGCATCGACTTTGTACATATTGGCCATCTCCGGTTGATATTTTTTATTTCGCACCACGAACGTAAGTGATGAACATGACAGAAACTGGCGAGACACACGCAGAGCTTCCCAAGAACACCATCGTGTTCTGCGGACGGCCGTGGAAATGGCCCGCCGCCATCCTGTCCGCGTTGGTCGTTCTCACCTTCGCGTGGGGCGTCTACCTGATCAACAATTACGACGAGGACGAGTCGCTGGGCTCCGATGATTCCTCGGTGTCGGCGTTCCTGTTCCGCAATGTGGCGGCGCCCGACCTTCAGCGGCTGTATTATTCGGTGCCGCCAGCGGTGGTCGGAGTGGTTGGCGGCGGCGTCAATGCCGGACCGGTGGCCGCTGGCGCCATCATCGGCAGTGCCGGCTATGTGGTCACCACGCTCCACTCGGTGGCCAATCTGACCAATGTCGAAATCCAGGTCTCGACCCAGACTGGAGTGCGTCGCTTTCCCGCCCAGGTGGTGAAAAGCGTGCCGACCCACGATCTTGTCCTGCTGAAGATGCTGACCCGCGAGCGTTTCCTGTTCTTCAAGATGGCCGACAGCGTCACCTTGGCCCCCGGCCAGGCGGTGTTCGCCTTCGGCCGCAACGGCCAGGGCGCTGCCGTGGTGCGCCAAGGGTCTCTGGTGTCGACCAACGCCACGCTGGACGTTGGCGGCGGCCCGATTACCCATTTGCTTCGTTCCGACGCGGTCTATAGCTGGGAGCAGAATGGCGGCCCGCTGGTCAATGCCCAGGGTGAGCTGGTCGGCATCAACATCGCGGCCAACGGACCGGGCGGACAGGTCGAAGGCTTCACAATTCCCGGCCAAGTGCTGATCGCCCACTTCCAGGATGTGCTGCGCTTCAAGCCGGGCAATGTGGCGGCACTGGCGCCGGCCGCGTCCGGAGGGCAGATGGTCAACGCCGCCGGATCGGCGTCGTGGTGGGCCAAGGCGCGGTCGCAGGCGAATGGCGGTTCGGCGGGCTCGGGGCTGGGGATGAACGTCGCGCAGACGCGTCCCGCCGGCGCAGCGGTCGGCACGCCTTTTCTTGATGCCGATCACTCAGGCGGCTGGCAATTTGCCGGCTATCCGCTGGCCGACGCCTTGGGCCTGATCGTGCTGGCGCTGGCCGCCGGCATCACCGGCGGCATGATGACCATGGGCGGTGGCGTGCTCCAGGTCGCCGGCATGATGGTGTTCTTCGGCTACGGCATGTATCTGATCCGGCCGGTGGCCTTTTTGACCAACGTCGCGGTGTATGGCGCCTCGGCTTGGCGCAACAACAATGCCGGCCTGGTGCAGTGGGACAAGATCGTGCCCTTGATCCCGTGGGGCATCGCCGGCGTGGTGATCGGCTATTTCCTCGGCAATGCCATTGGCGATTCGGTGGTCGGCATCCTGATCGGCCTGTTCTCGCTGGCGATGGCGGCTAAGGCCGTTCACGAGATCGCCTATGGAGACCCGGAGCCCAACAAGGCCGCGAGCGCGACTGCGTCCACGACAGAATTCGACGACGTCCTGGCCGACGAGTCGCCCGCCGCCAAGGCTGGCGGCCCGACCAGGAAGCTGTTCGACTTCCATGTGCCGGAGGGACACGCCCGCTCGGCCGTCCTGGGGCTGCCGATGGGGTTGATCAGCGGTATCCTGGGCATCAGCGGCGGCGTCATCGAGGTGCCGCTGCAGCGCTATGTCGGCAAGATCGGCCTGCAGAACGCCATCGCCAACAGTTCGGTGCTGGTATTCTGGGCTTCGGTGGCCGGCACCCTGGTGGCCTTCGCCCACGGCATCACCAGCGGCCTGATCCATTGGGAGGCGCCGGTTTTCCTGGCGTTGCTGATGATCCCTGGCGCCTATTTCGGCGGCATTCTGGGCGCGCGGCTGATGCACGTGCTGCCGGTACCGGTGTTGAAGGGCGTCTACGCGGCGACGATGGCGGCAATCGCCATCAAGATGCTGTTCGCGTCGTGACGGCAAAGAGGCCGAGGATATGAATCACAAAGTCCTGTCCGCAGTGATCGTCCTGGGCATCCTTGGCCTGGTTCTCGCCAATGGCGGCTGGAAGCCGAATGGCGGCGGCGACGCTCCGGTGGCAAAGCCGGCTCAGACCGTGGCCACCCTCGCGCCCGTGGCGACGCCGGTGATGCTGGCCGCCGCCGCCGTGGTCGACACGACTGCCGCGCCCGTCGATGCCGGCCCGGTGGCGGCCAATTACATGGCCACCCGGCTGCGGCTGTTCGAGGCGCATTGGCAGGGCATGGACGGACGGCTGATGACGCGGGAATTGGCCCGCAAGCTGGGCTATCCGCTGGATCTGGCGGGGGTCATGCTGGGTGAGGTGACGCTGTCGGCGGCGCGGTCTGGCCTGCGGGGCGGGGACATCATCGTCAAGGTCAACGATGTCCCCGTGACGAACATCGAAGAATTCCAGGCGGTGACCAAGGAAGTGATGAATCGCACCGAGGCCAAAATAAC
>Ga0316223_1000759_pt1 | contig 36096 bp, 26 predicted proteins | sample TBH18009metaG_FD_206007 | JGI IMG/M metagenome (GOLD analysis project Ga0316223, IMG submission 206007) | Freshwater microbial communities from Trout Bog Lake, Wisconsin, USA - TBH18009 | ecosystem: Environmental > Aquatic > Freshwater > Lake > Hypolimnion/Profundal zone | place: USA: Wisconsin...
TGGGGGTGATCCTGGGCATAGCGCCTTGGAATGCGCCGATTATTCTGGGGGTTCGGGCGATTGCGGTGCCGCTCGCCTGCGGCAATGCGGTGATCCTGAAGGCCAGCGAACAATGCCCCCGCACCCACGCCCTCATCATCGAGGCCTTCGCCGAAGCCGGCTTCCCAGAGGGCGTCGTGCAGGTCGTCACCAACGCCCCCGCCGACGCGCCAGAGGTCGTCGCCGCGCTGATCGACGCGCCCGAAGTTCGCCGCATCAACTTCACCGGCAGCACCGCTGTGGGCCGCATTATTGCAACACGTGCTGCGCAGCATTTGAAACCCTGCCTGCTGGAACTGGGCGGGAAAGCGCCGCTGATCGTGCTGGACGACGCCGATCTGGATGAGGCGGTGAAGGCCGCCGCCTTCGGTGCCTTCATGAACCAGGGCCAGATCTGCATGTCCACCGAACGGATCATCGTGGTGGAGGCCGTGGCGCAGGCCTTCGCCGAAAAATTCGCCGCCAAGGTGAAAACCATGGCCGTCGGTGACCCGCGTCAGGGGCAAACGCCGCTGGGCGCGGTGGTCGATGCCAAGACGGTGGCGCATTGCACCGCGCTGGTCGAGGACGCGCTGGCCCACGGCGCGCGGTTACTGACCGGCGGCGCCACCACGCAGAACGTCCTGATGCCCGCGCATGTTGTGGACGGGGTGACGCCCACCATGCGCCTGTTCCGCGACGAGAGCTTTGGCCCGGTGGTTGGCATCATCCACGCCGCCGACGAGGCCCACGCCATCGAACTGGCCAATGACAGCGAATATGGCCTGTCGGCCGCCGTTTTTACCCGCGATGTCGCGCGCGGCCTGCGGGTCGCCCGGCAGATCCGATCCGGCATATGCCACGTCAACGGCCCCACCGTGCATGACGAGGCGCAGATGCCCTTCGGCGGGGTGGGCGCATCGGGCTATGGCAGGTTCGGCGGGCGGCAGGGCATCGACAGCTTCACCGAAACCCGCTGGATCACCGTGGAAACGCAGGCCGGGCACTATCCGATATGATGCGCTGGGTTCTGGCGGCTGTAATGGGGATGGGGATGATGGCACCTGCGGCAGCGCAAACCGGCCCGGCGGCCCCGGCGCCTGCCCTCGAATATGCGTTCTCGGCGCGGGTGGAACTGGCGCCGCCGGTCGAACAAGGTACCGTCGATGGCGCGCGAAAACGCTTTATCCCGATCACCGGGGGGACAGTCACCGGCCCCTTGCTGAACGGCACGGTGCTGGCGGGCGGCGGCGATTGGCAGAGCATCCTGCCCGGCGGCCTGACCCGGGTGGAGGCGCATTATTTCCTGCGCGCCGCCGATGGCACGGTGATCGAGGTCACCAACCCCGGCGTCCGCGTCGCCACGCCAGAGGTCACCGAGCAACTGGCCAAGGGCGTGCCCACCGACCCATCCGCCTATTATTTCCGCACCAGCCCGCGCTTTGCAGTTCCGGCGGGGGCGCAGGGCTGGATGGCGCGATCGGTGTTCGTGGCGCGCGGGGTGCGCCGGCCTGATCATGTGGTCATCGACTTCTACGTGGTGCGCTAAAAGATAAACGGAGAGTGCTGATGCCCGATCAATCCCCCAGCGACCCGCGCCGATTGCTGGCGGAAAGCCCGATGCATTGGCGGGCCATCGTGGCGATTGGGCTGTGTGTGGCGCTGAACGGGCTGGATGGGTTTGATGTGCTGTCGATCAGCTTTGCCTCGCCGGGTATTGCGCAGGAATGGCATGTCGGCAAGGCGGCGCTGGGCATTGTGCTGGCGATGGAACTGGCGGGGATGGCGGTCGGCTCGGTGGTGCTGGGGCAGGTGGCGGACAGGATCGGGCGGCGGCCCACGGTGATTGGCTGCCTGATCGCGATGGCGCTGGGGATGAGCGCCACCTCGCAAGTCACCAGCATCGCCGCGCTCAGCGCCACGCGCCTCGCCACCGGGCTGGGTATCGGCGGCATGCTGGCGATCACCAATGCGCTGGTCGCCGAATATGCCAACGACCGGCTGCGCAGCGCCAGCGTCGCCTTGATGGCGGGCGGCTATCCCTTGGGCGCGGTGCTGGGGGGCAGTCTGGCCAGCGCGTTGCTGGCGGGGTTCGGCTGGCGGTCGGTGTTTTTGATTGGGGCGGGGTTCGCGGTGTGTTTGCTGCCGCTGGTGCTGGCGCTGCTGCCCGAACCGGTCGGCGCGCTGTTGCAGAACCCCCAGACCAGCCTGACGCGGCTGAACCGCAGCCTGACGGCGCTGGGCCAACCCACGCTGGCCGCGCTGCCCCCGGCAGAGGGCGCCGGCGAGCCTACTTCCATCGCGCAATTGTTCACGCCGGGGGTGCGAGGGGTCACCTTGCTGCTGACGCTGGGCTATCTCAGCCACATCGCGACGTTTTATTTCATCCTGAAATGGGTACCAAAGATCGTCGCAGACATGGGCTTTCCGGCGTCCAGCGCGGGCCATGTGCTGGTGTGGGCGAATGTCGGAGGCCTCAGCGGGGCGCTGGTGTTCACCCTGCTGGCCAGCCGGTTTGATGTGCGCAGATTGCTGGCGGGGGCCTTGGGGCTGTCGGTGGTGGGTATTGCGGGCTTCGGGCAAGTGCCGGGCCAGCTGTCGGCGCTGTCGTGGGCGGCGGGGATGGGAGGTTTCGCCACCAATGGCGCGGTGGTGCTGTTCTATGCGTTGATCGCGCAGTCCTTCCCTACGCGGCTGCGGGCGGGCGGCACCGGTTTCGTCATCGGCATAGGCCGAGGCGGGGCGGTGGTCAGCCCGATCATCGCCGGCTTTTTGTTTCAGACGGGGTTGGGGCTGCCGGTGGTGGCGGCGTGTATGGCGGCGGGCTCGGTGCTGGCGTTATGCGCGCTGTTGGCCTTGCCCCGCCCGAACGCCTAAGGGCAGGGGTCCGGGTTGAGGCTGTAAACCTCCTCTATGGCCTGCAACGCGCCTTCGGGCAGCTGCACCAGGCTGCCGTCGATATCAGCAGTCAATTGCGCCAGACTGGTGGCGCCAATGATCGAACTGGTGACAAATTTGCGCGAATAGACATAGGCCAAGGCCAGCGCCTCTGGACTGAGGCCATAGGCATGGGCGATGCCGATGTAACGCGCCACCACCTCGGCCTGACGGGCGGTGCGATAGCGGGGAAAGTTGGCCGCCACCGCCGCGCGAGCGCCCGGCGGCACCATGCCACCCTGATATTTGCCCGACAGATATCCCGCCGCCAAAGGCGAATAGGCCAGCAGCCCGACGTCCGCCCGCAGGGCAAATTCCGACAGGCCAATCTCGAAAACCCGGTTCAGCAGATTGTAGGCGTTCTGGATAGAGGCCACGCGCGGCCCCCCCGTTTCGCGCGCCAGACGCAGATATTCCGCCACGCCCCAGGGCGTCTCGTTCGACACGCCAAAGCTGCGGATTTTGCCCGCCTTCACCAGATCCCCCATCACCGCATAGGTTTCCTCGATGGCGACGGTGCCGGCGGGGTCCGCCAAGGCCGCCAGCCCGCGCCCGCCAAACTTGGGCACCCCGCGATCGGGCCAATGGATCTGATAGAGGTCGATATAATCGGTGCGCAGTCGCCTCAGGCTATCCTCCACCGCCAGTTCGATATTGCGCCGATCGAGGTGATTGTCGCCGCCGCGCACCGGCCCCATGAAGGACGGCCCCGCCACCTTGGTCGCCAGCACGACCTGCGCGCGCTTGCCGGAACCCGCGATCCAATTGCCGATATAGCTTTCGGTGCTGCCCCGGTTTTCCGGCGTCCCCGGCGTGGTGGGATAAACTTCCGCCGTGTCGAGGAAGTTGATGCCTCGGTCCAGCGCGTAATCGATTTGGGCGTGGGCTTCGGCTTCGCTGTTTTGGCTGCCCCAGGTCATGGTGCCCAGACAAATGGCGCTGACCTGAATTCCGGTCTGGCCGAGCGGGCGGTATGCAATATCTGTCACTGGGTCTCCTGTGGAAGGTGGTTTATAGGTTGCGCGCTAGGGTCAAAAGGCGGTCGGGCTTTCGATGGGCGGGTCGGCGCGGTGGGCGGCGGCGTAATCTTCCGCGGCCTTTAACACGCGCAGCATATTGCCGCTGGCGATCTTCATCAGATCAGCCTTGGAATAGCCGCGCCGGGCCAGTTCAGCGAACAGCGCGGGGTAAGTGGAGACGTCCTCCATGCCCTCGGCGGTGTCCTCGATCCCGTCGAAATCGCCGCCGATGCCAACATGATCCACCCCGATGCGGCGCACGATATGGTCGATGTGGTCGGCGACTTGGGTCAGGCTCGCGCGGGGTTTGGGGTGGGCCGCGCCCCATGCGGCATACTCCGCCTTGGCGCCGGAGGGGTCGCCGGGATGGTTGGCATCCGCCCCGGCCTTGGCGGCGGCATCCGCCACGCCCCACCGCCGCACCGCCTCGCTGACATAGGGCGGATAGGTGTTGACCATGGTGATCCCGCCATTCGCCTTCAGCCGGTCCAGCACCGCGTCGGACACATTGCGCGGATGATCCACCAGCGCCCGCGCGGAGCTGTGGCTGAACATCACCGGCGCGCGGGCCGTATCCAGCGCGCCCAGCATGGTGCTTTCGGCGACATGCGACAGGTCCACCAACATCCCCATCCGCTGCATTTCACGCACCACATCGGCCCCAAACGGGGTGAGGCCATTATGCGCCGGCGCATCGGTGGCGCTGTCGGCCCAGGCGGTGTTTTTGAAATGGGTCAACGTCATGTACCGCGCGCCAAGCGCGTACATCTGCCGCAGCACCCCCAGCGATCCATTCACCGAATGCCCGCCCTCCATCCCCAGCAGACTGGCGATACGATGCGCCTGCCATGCTGCGCGCACACAGGCGCTGTCCTCGCAATATTGCATCTGAGCGGGATGCTGCGCGATCAGGCGCTTCATCACGTCGATCTGCTCCATCGTCGCCTGCACCGCCTGCGGCCCCGCCAGATCGGCCGAGACATAGACCGACCAGAACTGCGCCCCGACATGCCCCTTGGCCAGCCGCGTCAGATCGGTTTGCATGGCGCCGTTCGTGGCATCGGCGGTGCCACGGGTGTCGGTAAAGTCAAACCCCGCCAGCACATCCTTTCGCCGGTCGCGCAGTTGTTCGGGCACATCATTGTGGCCATCCCATACCGGCGCCTCGGCCAGCGCCGCCTCAGCCACCGCCTGCGGTGATGGGCCGGGCGCGGCGAAAGAGGGAGCGGCGATCACAGCCAGCGCCGCGCCGGCGATAAATTGGGAAAGGTGTCGCATGAGGAAGGCGTCCTTGGTGGGGCCGACGATAAAAGGTCATTTGACGCCAAACCGCAAGCCTGCAAATCTCTGCCGGGCTATTCGGGCGCATGATCGCCGCGGTTGTTTCTCGGTGGGCCACTCTGCTAGGCCATGCCCATGACTACCACCGATGACGCCCGCCGCTCCGCCCCCGCTGCCTTGCGCAACCGCGATCCGATCCTTGCGGTGCTGCGCGAACAACTGCCCGCCACCGGGCTGGTGCTGGAGGTCGCCAGCGGCACCGGCGAGCATCTGGTGCATTTCGCGCGGAACCTGCCGCATCTGACATGGCAGCCGTCAGACCCATCGGCGGCGGCGCGCCAATCCATCGCCGCGTGGACGGATGCCGAGGCGGCGCCCAACATATTGCCGCCGCTGGAAATCGACGCCGCGCAAACGCCTTGGCCAGTGGGGCAGGCGGCGGCGGTGGTCTGCATCAACATGATCCACATCAGCCCCTGGGCGGCGACCTTGGGGCTGATGCGCGGCGCGGGCCAGATCCTGCGTGGCGGCGGCGTGCTCTATCTGTACGGCCCATACATCCAGCCGAACCGCCCGCTGGAGCCCAGCAACGCCGCATTTGACCGCGATCTGCGCCGGCAAGACGCCCGCTGGGGCATCCGCGAACTGAGCGCGGTGGTGGAATGCGCCGCCGCACAGGGTCTGGATTTCGTGCAGTCCGTTGATATGCCGGCCAACAATCTGTCGGTCATATTCCGTAAACGATAAACGCCCATTTGCCCGCGCGTTTTGACGAAGGCGCCGATCCGCCCTACAGCCGCTGCCATGATTGCCCTGATTTCCCCCGCCAAGACGCTCGATTTTGAACGCGCGCTGCCGCCGTTGGTGCCCACCAGGGCGCATTTCGCTCAGGAAGCCAGCGGCCTTGCCGGCGCGGCGGCGGGCCTGTCGCCGCAGCAGCTGTCGGGGCTGATGCATATCTCGCCGCGCCTCGCAGAGCTGAATGCCACGCGGTTTCGCAGTTTTGCCACCCTGCCGCAGCGGCCCGCGTTGTTCGCCTTTGCCGGCGATGTGTACACAGGGCTGGATGCGCATAGGCTGGACGAGGCGGGCTTGGCCTTTGCGCAGAGCCATCTGCGGATGCTGTCGGGGCTGTATGGCCTGCTGAGGCCGCTCGACGCGATCCGGCCCTACCGGCTGGAAATGGGCACGCGCTGGGCGCCAGACCGGCCCAAACTGACCGATTGGTGGGGGCCGCGCATCGCCGATCTGCTGCTGCGCCAATTGGCGGAGGAAGGCTCGGGCGTGGTGCTCAACCTCGCCAGCCTCGAATATTTCGCCGCCGTAAAAGGCCAGCTGGGCGCGACCCGCGTCATCGAGGTCGAATTCCGCGAGCCCGGCCCCGATGGCCCGCGCTTCGTCAGCTTTCACGCCAAGCGCGCGCGCGGCCTGATGGCGCGCTGGATGTGCGAACATCACATCACCGACGTGGATGCGATGCGCGGCTTTGACAGCGACGGATACCGCTATGACGCGGCAAACAGCGACGCCGACCGCTGGCGGTTCAGCCGCGCATGAGCGGTTCAGCCGTCATCATCGGCGCCTCGGGCGGGATCGGCGCGGCGTTCGAGGCCGCCTTGATCGAGGAGGGCGCCTTTGACGTCGTCCACGGTTTCGCCCGCTCGCGCACAGGGGCGCAGCATATCGATCTGCAACATGAGCCAAGCATCGCCGCCGCCGCCGCCCATGTCGCCAAGGGGCCGCCGCCCGCGTTGGTGGTCATCGCGACCGGGGTGCTGCATGCCGGCGCCGACGGCCCCGAAAGGGCGCTGCGTGACCTCGACCCCGATTGGCTGGCGCAGGTTTACGCCGTCAACGCGATCGGCCCGGCGCTGGTGGCCAAGCATTTCCTGCCGATCATGCCGCGTGCGGGGCGGTCGGTCTTCGCGGCGCTGTCGGCGCGGGTGGGCTCGATCAGCGATAATCAGCTGGGCGGCTGGTACGGCTACCGCGCGTCAAAGGCGGCGCTGAACATGATTGTGCGCAACCTCGCCATCGAGGAACGCCGCCGCAATTCCCGCGCCATCGTCGTCGCGCTGCACCCCGGCACGGTTGATACCGCGCTGTCGCGCCCGTTTCAGGCCAATGTCCGGCCCGGCCAGTTGTTCGACCCGGAACGCGCCGCCCTGCAATTGCTCGATGTGATCGAGGAACTGAAGGCGCCCGACAGCGGCAAGCTGTTCGATTACGAGGGCAAGGAAATCGCGTTTTAGCCGGCATTCACCTTAGCCGGCATTCAGCGCCGCGATATCGGCCTCCGCGGCGGTGGCCTCGGCGATCAGGTGGCGCAAGGCCGCCGCGCAGTCACCCAGCAGGCGCGCGCTGACCGGCAGCTCGCCATTAATGAAACGCCGGATCGCCCGCTCGTCGATACCCAGACGCCGGGATGTCGCGGGAACTCCGCCAAATACCTGAACGCAATGGGCAAAATGTTCGCATTGGGCTTGCGATGTGGGTGGCGTGGTCATAATTTCCCCTATTCGCCATGGCGGCGATGATGTCGCCTTGCGCCTGTGACAATCCGGGCACCCTCGTCAATCCCCGAATTGCCCAGACCGGCCCCGTTCCCCCCATCAGTTCCGCCGATAGATCGTATTGGTGCACAGGGTCAGGCGGTTATCGCCGCCCGCGATGCCTTCGGAATGGCCGAGGAACAGGTACCCACCCGGCTTCAGATTATCGACCAGCCGCGACACCACTTTCTGCTGCGTGGCCTTGTTGAAATAGATCAAGACGTTGCGGCAGAATATCAGGTCCATCGGCGCGCCCACCGGATAATGGCTGTCCATCAGGTTCAGCTGGGCAAAGCCGATGGTGGCGCGCAAATCGGGGTTGATGCGCACATCCTTGCAGGCGGGGTCCTGCGGCTCCATGATGTGGGCGGCGCGCATCGCTTCCGGAACTGGGCTGACCATATCGCGCGGATAAATGCCGCGCCGGGCGGTTTCCAGAACGTCGGTATCGATGTCGGTCGCCAGAATGCCGTATTGGAACCCCGCGTGGCTGGCGGCATAGGCATTCAGCACCATCGCCAGCGTATAAGGCTCTGCCCCCGTCGAGCAGGCGGCGCTCCACGCCCGGATCGGCAGGTTGGACCTTGCGGAAAATTCGGGCAGGATCTGCTGCGTCAGACTGCCCCAATGCAATGGTTCGCGAAAGAAATCGGTCTTGTTGGTGGTCAGCGCGTTGATCAGATGCGGCAATTCGCCGGCGATTTTCCCCTCGGTGAATACATATCGGCAATAATCATCCAGCCGCAAATTGCCCAGCACCCGCGCTCGCCGCCGCAGCCGCCCCTCGATCATGGTGCGTTTGGAAGGGGGCAGCTGGATTCCGCAGTGATCGCCGACCAGCCGCGTCAGCCGTTCGAAATTGTGGGGGCTGAATGTGTCTTCGGTGACATCGGGCAGGGGCATTCGGGCGTGGGCGTTCACGGGGTTGATCCTGCAATGTACGGGCTCACGCTGCGGCGTCCAGCAGCATGGCCACCGATTCTCCGCGCACATCGGCCAAGCCCTCCCTTTGCACGACAATCGTTGAGGTCAGCCTAGGCCCTTTCAAGTATTTGAACCTAACGAGGGCGGCCGGTCCGATACTGCCCGCCAAAGATCAGCCGCACCTGAAATAGCCATGTCCGCTCATAAGGGTTTTTCCGGCTCAAAACCTTCATCAAACCTTGGGCCGCGCGGTGCATCTATTGCGGCCGATTGTCGCCATGCCAAATTCGCTGTCCATCGACTGGCCCGCAGAGTGAACGGTTACGGCTTTAGTCTTGTCTGGATGCCACTTGAAATCCGAGGTTCCCTATGCTTTCCGCCATCATTAAAGCCATAAAATCAACCAATTCCGAACCAGCAGCCCCCCCCGTAACCGAATTGGAAATGACCAAGCTTGCCGCGCTCAATTTGCTGCGGGCCAATGTCATGATGGCCGATGATAATTTGAACATCACCTTCCTCAACGAATCATTGTGGGCGTTGATGCGCGAGGCCGAACGGGAACTTCAAAAAGAATTGCCGCGATTCAACACCGCGACCTTGGTGGGCAGCAACATCGATATTTTTCACAAGAACCCCTCGCATCAGCGCGCGATGCTCAGCCGGCTGACCAGCCCCTATAACGCCACAATCAATGTCGGCAGCCGGGTGTTCGATCTGGTGGTGATCCCGATCATGGCGAACGGCGCAAGGGCCGGCTTTGTGGTCGAATGGGCCGATGCCAAGGAACGGCTGATGAACGTCGATTACGCCGGCCAGATGGAGGCCATCGCCCGTTCACAGGCGGTGATCGAATTCAAGCCCGACGGCACGATCATCACCGCGAATGGCAATTTCCTGAATGCCATGGGCTATTCGCTGGACGACATCAAAGGGCGCCATCACAGCATGTTCTGCGCGCCCGAACTGGTTGCCGCGCCCGAATATCGCACGTTCTGGGAAAATCTGGGCCGCGGCGATTATCAGGCCGGCGAATTCAAACGCTTTGGCCGCGGCGGCAAGGAAGTGTGGATTCAAGGCGCCTATAACCCAATCCGCGATGAAAAGGGCAAGGTCGTCAAGGTCGTCAAATTCGCCGTCGATGTCACCGGCCGCGTCAATGCGGTGAATGAGATCGCCGGCGCGCTGTCGCAATTGGCGGTGAACAACCTTGAATCGGATTTGACCACGCCGTTCATCCCGGAATTCGAACATCTGCGCGCCGATTTCAACACCACGCTGGCGTCCTTGCGCGGCACCGCCGACATCGCTGACAAGATCGCCCAGGGCGACCTCTCGGTTGAAATTCAGCCGCGTTCGGACAAGGACACGCTGGGTATCGCCATGCGCGCCATGGTCACTAACCTGCGCGCCACCGCTTCTGTCGCCGGCGCCATTGCCGAGGGCGATCTGACGGTTGATGCCACGCCGATGTCCAACAAGGATGTGCTGGGGCTGGCCTTGCAACAGATGGTCCAAAGGCTGCGCGGTGTCGTCACCGATGCGATCGTCGCCGCCGACAATGTCTCCACCGGCTCGCAGCAATTGTCCACCGCCTCGCAGCAGATTGCGCAGGGCGCGACCGATCAGGCGGCCTCCGCCGAAGAGGCCTCGTCCTCGATGGAAGAGATGGCCGCAAACATCAAGCAAAGCGCTGATAACGCAGCGCAAACCGAACAAATCGCCCGCCAGTCCGCCAAGGATGCCGAACTGTCGGGTGAGGCCGTTGTGCGCGCTGTTTCAGCGATGGGCACCATCGTGCAAAAGATCAGCATCGTGCAGGAAATCGCCCGCCAGACAGACCTGTTGGCGCTGAACGCCGCCGTCGAGGCCGCCCGCGCCGGCGAACATGGCAAGGGCTTTGCCGTCGTCGCCTCCGAAGTACGCAAGCTGGCCGAACGCAGCCAAGCTGCCGCTGCGGAAATCTCCGCCATGTCCAGCGACACGGTCAAATTCGCGCAGGAAGCCGGCGAGATGCTCAACCGCCTGGTTCCCGACATCCGCAAGACCGCCGAGCTGGTGTCGGAAATCTCCGCCGCCAGCCGTGAACAGAACATCGGCGTCGCCCAGATCAATCAGGCCATCCAGCGCCTCGACGAGGTCACCCAGCAGAACGTCGGCGCCTCGGACGAAATGTCCTCCACTTCGGCAGAGCTTGCGATACAGGCGCGCGAACTGCAAAACTCGATCGATTTCTTCAAGGTGGATAGCGACGAAATCGCCGACAAATCCTCCTCACGCGGCGGTGCCCCGGCACGGTCGAAGGCCCCGGCAGCCGTCAAGCGCACGCCCACCAGAGGGCAAACGGTGGCCAAGCAACAGGAACGTGCGCGCGGATTTGCGCTGGATCTGGTCGCCGGCGGCCCCGACGCCGACGATCACGCATTCAAGGCGCGCGCCTGATAAACCGGTCCGCCCCTGTCGTGTCAGCGCCGCCGCGCGTTGATACGATAGGGGCGGCCGACCTTATTTTGAACTTGATATATATAACCATATAGGTTATATGCCCCAACCATCCGCTGCGGCCCATGCGCATGGGGCAAGGCGGTGTTTCGGGCCGGCGTTGTGGGCATGGGTGAGGCAGAACCGCGCTTGGCCAAGCCACCAGCGCCTGACCGGCAACGGATTTTAACCGGATAGGGAAAACTGCGACCCCGCGCCCTATCCCATCCGTTGCCGCAGGGGCGAACCGGGCTTTCGCGCATGTCTATACCCGGTCGTTCGCAAGAATGAAGGCAGCAATCCCCGCGCCCTGTTATGCAACAGGCGCCCCAACGCCGGCCCGATTTTCGCCCGCGTATACCCCGGCGTAATGTCCGCAACCGCCGGCGGATGCACCCTTGCGCGCAGGCTTGGTGCAAGGCGGCCTCGTTAAACGCCGGGCAGCGTACCGGTTTGGCGCAAGGCCTCGCCCAGCGCCAGCGCGGCGGATGTGGCAAGGTTCATCGATCGCACCGCCGCCCGCATCGGCAGGGTGACCCGCGCATGGCACCGCGCGGCGACCTCCGCCGGCACCCCTGCGCTTTCCTTGCCGAACAGCAGCACATCATCGGGCAAAAAGCGGAAATCATAGGCCGACTGATCGCTTTTGGTGGTGAACAGCACCAGCCTGCGCGCGCCAATCGTTGCGTGAAATGCCTCAAAGCCAGCATGGCGCACCACACTGACATGGTCGATATAATCCATCGCGGTTCGCCGCACCCGCCGATCATCCCAGGCGAAACCCATCGGCTCAATCAGGTCAACCGCCGCCCCCATACAGGCACCCAGGCGCAAAATGGCCCCAACATTTCCAGCAATTTCCGGCTCAAACAGGGCAATCCGCATGCAGGCTGAATGGCCCGAAGCAGCCCCGCGCGCAAGGCCGAACTGCGCGGGATGCGGATTAATCCTGATCCTCGATGGCATGCATATCGGCATCGGAGAGGCCAAAGTGATGGCCGATTTCATGGATGATCACATGGCTGACCATGTCTTGCAGCGACACGCCCCGCCTGTGCCATTCCGCCAGCAAAGGCCGCCGAAACAGCGAGATCACGCTGGGCATATCGCCAGAGGACCAGATTGAACGCTGCCCAAAGGGCCGCCCATGATACAGCCCCAGCAGCGCCCATGGGTCTGTCAGACCCACCGCCTGCAACGCCTCGGGCTCGGCGAAATCGGCGATGCGGAAGACGACGGTGCCCAGATGATCGCGGAATTTCTGCGGCAATTGGCGGATGGCGCGGTCCGCCAATTGTTCCAGCATCGCGGTGTCGGGGGTGTGGATGATATGCTCGCTCATCCCCGGCATATGGTGCGGCGGGCGGCAATTGAAATAGGCCGGCGGCGCAAAGGTGTCCGCGAAGGGCGATCATCGCTTATTGGCCGAACGGGGCAAGACAGCCATCCACCATCGCCTAATTTTCCCCTGATAATCGGCATCAGGGGGCGGTATGAAAATCAGCTACGTGGCGAAACAGACATCGCGGTTAGTCTTGGCCTTGGTGCCGGCGGTTGCTTTGGCGCAGCCGTCCGTGGGGCAGGGCGCCGGGGCCGACCTGATATTCATCCACGGCACCGTGCTGACGCCCAAGGGCAATGCGCAGGCCTTGGCGGTAAAGGGCACCACGATTATCGCCGTGGGCAGCGATGCGGAGATCTTGGCTCAGCCCCACGACGGCGCCCGCATCGTTGATCTGGCGGGGCAGACCTTGATGCCGGGGCTGTATGACATGCATGTGCATGTGATGGACGCCGGGGTGGCCGAAACAGCCTGTCAATTACCCCAAGGCGGCGGCGCGGCGGCGGTGTCGGCGGCGGTGCGGGCCTGCGCGCAAAGGGCCAAGCCCGGCGAATGGATCACGGGCGGCAGCTGGGTTGGGGCGGCCTTTCGCCCCGGTGAGCAGACCCGCCAATTGCTGGACACCGCCGCGCCCAATAACCCCGTGATGCTGAATGACGAGGCGCATCACAGCGAATGGGCGAACAGCCGGGCGATGGCGCTGGCCGGGGTTACCAACGCCACGCCCAACCCCGCCGGCGGATTGATCGACCGCGACGCAGCGGGCGCGCCCAGCGGCGTGTTCCGCGAAACCGCCACCGACCTGATCGAGAGCAAAGTGCCCGATCCCTCGCTGGCGACCAAGATCGCGGCGATCCGCGCGGCGACCAATGAAATGCTGTCTTATGGCATCGTCGGCTTTACCGATGCCGCTGTGCGCCGCGAAAATGGCGAGGCTCTGTCGGCCTATGCGCGGCAGGGGGGGCTGAAACAATGGGCGCGCGGCTGCATCGTCTGGGGGCCTATGTCCAACGGCGCCGAGGCGATGATCCCCCGCCGCCAAGAGCTGAGCGCCGGACGGATGCAGTTCGATTGCGTCAAGATATTCCTCGACGGCGTACCCACCGAAAGCCACACCGGATCGATGGTGGAACCCTATGCGGCGCTGCCCGGCGACAAACCCAATGCGGGCGGTGAGCATGGCATTTTGCAGGTTCCCCAAGACCGCCTCAATGCCGCCGTCGCTGAATTTGACCGGCAAGGGCTGGAGGTGAAGATGCACGCGGCGGGTGATGGCGCCACCCGCGCCGCCGCCGATGCCATCGCCTTTGCCCGGCACGCCAATGGCACGGGCGGGCGCGCGCACGAGATCGCGCATAACACCTTCATCACCCGCGCCGATGTTCCCAGGGGCCGCGAATTGGGCTTTGTGTGGGAGTTTTCGCCCTATATCTGGTGGCCGACGCCGATTACCTCGGTGGATATTGCGCGGGCCGTGGGGCCGGAACGGATGGCCCGGCTGTGGCCCATCCGCGAGGCATTGGACACCGGCGCGCTGGCGGTGGCGGGGTCGGACTGGCCGGTGGTGCCATCGGTCAATCCGTGGCTGGCGATTGAAACCATGGTCAGCCGTCAGGCCCCCGGTGCCACCGGCCCCGCGCAGGCCGCCAACGAGGGGATCACCCGCGAGCAGGCTCTGACGATGTTCACCCGCAATGCGGCGGCGGTGATGGGGCGTCTAGATCGCGGCGGCACGCTGGAGCCGGGCAAGCTGGCCGACATGATCATCGTCGATGCCAACCCGCTGACAGCCCCCCTGGGCACGCTGCACGCCACCAAGGTTCAGGCCACCTATATCGCGGGCGAGAAGGTGTGGCCCAAACCCTAGACCCGGACCTTGGCTGACGTCGCGGCATGTCCGCAAATGGCAAGGCAGTGCGCATCGGCTGTGTCAGTCTGCCTCTCATAATTAAAACCACAACGGGGACACATCATGAGGTATCAGCAACAATTCCAGCAAATGATCGGCGGCATGGTTTCGGGTCTGGCCTTGATGGCGGGCGCTGCCCATGCGCAATCCGCCCCAGCCCAGGCCGCCCCAGCCCAGGCCGCCCCAGCCCAGGCCGCCCCAGCCCAGGCCGCCCCTGCCCAAGCCGCACCCCCACAAGATAGCGTGGCATCGGGCGAAATCGTGGTGACGGCGCAGAAACGTTCGCAGGGCATCAACGATGTGCCCATCGCCATCAGCGCCTTTACCGGCACCACCCTCGCCGAAAAGGGGGTTAAATCGATGGAAAGCCTGTCCACGGTGACGCCCGGCCTGACGATCAGCAATACCTCCGCCGGCGGTGTGCCCACCTATACCATTCGCGGCATCGGCTTTTCGGATTATTCGACCAGCGCCTCGTCCACCGTCGGCATTTATGTGGATGAAGTGGCGCTGCCCTATGCGGTGATGTCGCGCGGCGCCTTCTTCGATACCGGCCAGGTCGAGGTGCTGAAAGGCCCGCAAGGCGACCTGTACGGGCGCAATTCCACCGCCGGGCAGATCAACGTCAATTCCGCCCGCCCCACCAACACGCTGAAGGAGGGCGCGTCGATGGACGTGTCGAACTTCGGCCAGACCAACCTTGACGCCTATGTCAGCGGGCCGATCGCGCCGGGTCTGACCGCGCGCCTCGCCGGCACGATGAGCGAGGGAGGGGCGTGGCAGCGCAATATCTCGGTGCCGGGTGACAAGCTGGGCGATCAGAACGTGCTGGGCGCGCGCGGCACGATCGATTGGAAGGCCTCGCCCCAGTTTGATCTGTTTGTTTCGGCCCACATCATTCGCGACAAGTCGGACAATCAGGCGCCCACCGCCTATGACGGCACGCTGATCGGCGAGCCTTCGCTGCTGTTGCCGGTGGTTACCACCAGCGCGGACGGCAGCCCCGCCGCCGATTTCTCCACCGGCGATCCGCGCGCGGCGGCCTGGGGCACAGGCATTTACAGGCCCCACCGCGACAACACGCTGACGGGCTTTGTGGTCAAGGCCAACATGGATCTGGGGGCGGCCTCGCTGGCCTCGGTCACGGGCTATGATCGCTTTACCCGCCACGAAGCGAACGAAGACGATGGCTGGATCGGCAATGATTCCAAGCAGCTCAATGACACCGCCATCACCGTGGTCAGCGAGGAATTGCGCCTTGCATCCAAGGGTAATGGCCCGCTCAGCTGGATTGTCGGCGGCTATTACTCGCATGATATCATGCACGAAAACTACAATTACTACATGCAGCAAAGCTTCTATGCGCTGGTGCTGGGCATCCAGACTTTGGATACCCGTTACGACCAGACCACCAGTTCGGCGGCCGGTTTCGCCCATGCCGAATACAAGCTGGGCAATGGTTTCCGCGTGCTGGGCGGTTTCCGCTATACCCATGAAAAACGCACATGGTCGGGCTGCACCTATGACAGCGGCGATGGCACTTTGGGGGCATTTGTGGGCGTGGCGCCGGGGGCCTGCGGCACCTATGACGATTTGGTGGGCACGCCTAACTATGGCAACTATGGGGTCTATAGCGACACCATCAGCACCAACCGCGCGATGTGGAAGGTGGGGCTGGACAAGAAATTGGGCCGATCGCTGATCTATGCGACCGTGTCGAATGGTTTCAAATCAGGCGGATTTTCCGGCATCAACACCAATTTGCAATCGCAATTGCTGCCCTATGGCCCCGAAACGGTCACCGCTTACGAGATGGGAACCAAGCTGAGCATGCTGGGCAAAAGCCTGCATATCAACGCCTCGGCATTTTGGTATGATTACAAGAACAAGCAGGAATCAAACTATATCAACACATTCGTTGGCCCCTTGGTGCAGCTGACCAATGTGCCCCGTTCGCGCATTCGTGGTTTCGAAGTCGAAACGCATTGGCAGGCGACCCCGCAGCTGTCGTTCGACGGATCGGCCACCTATCTGGATGCGGTCATCACCAATTGGCCCAATGCGGGTGTCGATGTGGGGGGCACGCTGGCTGTACCGACCGATCTGGCCGGCACCAGATTGGCCAACTCCCCGCGCTGGCAGAGCAATTTTTCATCCACCTACGAGGCGCCTGTGACCAAGGACCTGACTGGCTTCGTCACGGTCGATATGAATATGCGCACGTCCTATTCGGTGCGGGTGCTGGCGCTGGACCCAACGACGGGTGTGCCCGGCTATACGCTGTTTGACGCCCGCACAGGGATCAAGGGCCCGAACGATGCCTGGCAAGTGTCGCTGTGGGTCCGCAATCTGGCCAATCGTTATTATTACCAATCGGCGTTTGTGGGGAACAGCGTCTTTGCCCGGATGAACGGCATGCCGCGCACATTTGGCCTATCGGGCCGGATGAACTTCTGATGATCCCTGCCTTTCCCATCGAGGTTTCCCATGCCCAGCACCGCGCTTTACACCCATGAACGCACATTTTGGCACCACACCGGCATGCAGGCACTGTTCCTGCCGGTGGGGGGCTGGGTGCAACCGCCGGCGGCGGGGGTGGGGGCCGACACGCCTGAATCGAAACGGCGCATTCTGTCGTTGATTCAGGCGTCGGGCTTGGCGGATCATCTGGCCCAGCCCAAGGCCGAACCCGCCACCGAGGCCGATTTGCTGCGCGTCCACACCTCTCGCTATATCGAGGAGTTTCGCGCGGCGAGTGATGCGGGATGGGGGGATATTGGCGATGTCGCGCCCTTTGGGCCGGGCGCATTCGAAATCGCCAAGCTGTCCGCCGGCCTCGCCATAGCCGCCGTTGGTGATGTGGTCAGCGGCAAATATAGCCGCGCCTTTGCGCTGTGCCGCCCGGCGGGGCACCATTGCCTGCCCGACAGGTCGATGGGTTTTTGCCTGCTATGCAACATCCCCATCGCCATCGAGGCCGCCAAGGCCAACCACGGTTTGGGCCGGGTGGCGGTGGTCGATTGGGATGTGCATCATGGCAATGGCACCCAGGCGGTGTTTTACGACCGCGCTGATGTGCTGACCATCTCGATCCATCAGGAAAACTGCTTCCCGCCGGGTTACAGCGGCGCCGAGGATCGCGGGGCGGGCGCCGGTCTGGGGGCCAATTGCAATATCCCGCTGCCGCCCGGCTGCGGCCATGCGGCCTACCTCGCCGCGCTGGAGAAGATCGTTATCCCCGCGCTGAATGCCTTCGCGCCGGATCTGATTATCGTCGCCAGCGGGCTGGATGCCAACGGGCTGGACCCTCTGGCCCGGATGATGGCCCATTCCGACACGTACCGTGAAATGACGCGGCACATCGGCGCGGCGGCGGATCGGCTGTGCGGCGGCCGGATGGTGGTGGTACACGAGGGCGGCTATGCCGAGGCCTATGTGCCGTTTTGCGGACTGGCGATGCTGGAAACGCTGTCGGGGGTGGCGACGCCGGTGGAGGACCCGGTGCTGGGCATGCTGACCGCGCAGCAGCCATCGGGCGAGACTTTGGCGTTCCAACTGGCCGCGGTGGATCGGTTGGCAAAGTCTCTGGCGCCGACGACCTGACGCGCGGTCAGATACACGGCAAGGATATGCTCTTGCCGCAAGGATTCCCTTTATGGGCGCCCTGCGGGTGGATTGGCCCCCTTGTCAGTCTCGGCGTTCAGTTTGGCCAAGCCTTTGGCGATCTCGGGATTGGACATGAAGTTCTTCCACAGCAGGCCGGTGCGGTAATTTTCGACCATCGCCACAATCGGCGCCTGATTGAGCCCCATATAGTGGCTGGAAATCCAATGCTGGCTGGGGTTGTAATTGTCACGCGGGCCGTAAATGCCCCACAGATCCGCGCCCAGATCGCGGTAGTAATGCTTGAACGCGGTCATGGATTCCGCCGGCGTATAGGGGAATGAGGACAAGGCGCCGGTCAGGGTGATCGTGCCTTCGTCGTTCAGCTTGTCGGGCGCGGGCGTGCTGTAACCCTTGTAGCCGAAGCTGGCCGTCAGCCCCCAGGCATCCGGGCCATAGCCCTTGAAATGGCCGGGGTTGTCGATCACCCAGGCGCGGTTGATCAGCGCGATGTTGCGGTTGTTGGCAAAGTAGGACGCGGTATATTTGTCGCGCAGCGCATGCGGGTCAAAGCCCAAGAAGGCGTAATGGGTGAAGAACAGCGGCCCGCCGGTGCCCACGCCCACATCCAGCTTGATGCCATAATAGGTCTTGCCATTGGCATAGTGATCGCCGTCGGTCTGCCCCGACCATCCGGCGCGATAGGAATAGGCGGTGTCATTCTGCCCGGCCCAGCCCGAATAATACATCGCCGCCGGCACCGGGTGGGTGGGCGAGGAGATCGCCAGCAGATAGACCTCCATCGTCTCGTTCAGACCGATCAGCGGGTGGTGGATCTGAAACCCCCACTGCGGCGACCAATGCCAATAGAGGAAATTGCTAGTGTCATTCTGGCGATACCAATCCCATTCGACACCTTCCCACAGCCGGGTGATGCGGCTGTACAGCGCCTTCTCGCGCGGGTCATCGCGGCCAAAATATTGCCGCGCGGTCAGCAGGCCCTGAATGAGGTAAGACGTCTCCAGAATATCGGCGCCATTATCCAGCTGGCCAAACAAGGGCATCGTCTCGCCCGTGGCATCGTTCATGTAATGCGACCATGCGCCGTGATATTTGGGCGCTTTTTCCAGAAAGGTCACGATTTTCTCGATCCTCGTCCGCCCTTGGTCACGGGTGATAAAGCCCCTGTCCGTCCCCGCGATCAGCGCCATAATGCCAAAGCCGCTGGCCGCCGTGGCGACGATGCGGTCATCGCCCGGCAGGTTTTCATGCGCCATGCCTGAATGCTGGCCAGCGCCCTCCCAGTAATAATGAAAGGCCTCCTCTTGCAACATGGTGAGCAATTCGTTGTCATTCATTGCATGGGTGGCGCCCTGCGCAGGCGCGGACATCGCGGAGATGTCATTCGCGGCATCGGCCTCGGCGATTTTATACTGCGCCTGTTTGCCGCTCTGCCCGATAAAATCGGTGAAGCGGCGCACCCCCGGCAATTGGATGCCGATGGGGGCGAAAGGCCCGCCGTCCATGCTGCGATAGATCACGTAATGGTCAAAGCCGCTCTGTTCCCGCGCATCCCAACTCAGCGTGATGTGGCGGTCATAGCCCTTGGCCGACAGGTGATCGGGCGCTGTCAGCACAGGGGCAGCCGGCGCGGCTTCGTCCTGCACCCGCACATCATCGACGACAAGGCTATGCGCGGCGCCGTCGGCGCGCCCTTGGCTGAAGATCAGGCTCTGCAAATGCTCCGGGTGAAACGGATAGACCGATGCCGAGGCCAAATCACCCATCGGAATGCGCAATTGCACCCATGTCTGCCCCGGCAGATCCCCCTTCACATAACGCGCCAAGGACACCGGCTGGGTAAAGCTGCCCGGCTGGGTCGCAACCTGCAAGCCGTCGCTGGCGTCAGACAGCTGGAAATTGGGCAAATCAGCCGCCAAAATCGGCGTTGGCGAATAAACCCACAGGCTCAGCGTCCGCCCGGACATTTCGGGGTAGCGATTGGGGAAATTCATCAGGTGGATTTCCGCGTCCCATGCGCCCCCCGCCTGCGACGTCCAAGCAATGCGCAAGGCATTGGGCGGGGTGCGGAAATGCGCCGTCTCCACCGGCAATTTATTGGCTACGTTGTCCAGCGTTGACGGGCTCACGGCCGTTGCGGAGGAGTAAAAATACAAATCCTTCTGCGCGCTGTTATCAAAGACAACGTGACGGTAATACTCCGTCTGCGCCTGCGCCGCAGATGCGCCAAGCAGGATGAGCGCAGCCGGGCCCACCAGCAGACATTTACGTAAGATCCGGGTTTTGCGTCGTTGCGCCATGGTGACTTTTGCTCCTGCTCCCACAGCCCCCCGGTTCCGCTGTGATCGGCCCGGGATGATTTGCTGTAATCGGTTACATACCCCGTCACGCGGCACATGCAAACGCCTTTTGCGCGCAGGTTTGGGATGATCGGCGGCTATGGCAAAACGGATATACGCTCAGCCTAACGCCACAGGCATAGCCCAGCCTTGCTTCCGCTCGCCATCGCGCGGGCGGCCTGCGATGCGGGCAACAAGCGCGCCTTGCCGTGGGTGCAGACCAGTTGCTGCCCGCCGAAACCGGCGAGGTCGATCAGGATTTGATCCCAGTGGCGGTATTGCACATCGTGCCCCTCGGCGGCGTAGGCGCGGGCGGTGACCGGGCCGCCAAAGCTTGCGCGCCAATAGGCCCCGTTGGCGGGCACCACCAGCTTGTCCGCGTCGCCGTAATAGGTGAAGAGCGGCGCCTTTACACCCGACAGCGGGGGCAAATCCCGCGCGCAGTAACGCTTCATCTCGGCGGCCTCTGGCGTGGGATCGCCCATCTGGCCGCGAATGAAGAAGGTCCGCGCGCCCTCGTCAAAGGCGCGGTCGGTGAAGCCGGCAATCTGATGCGTCGGGCTGCTGGGCGGATAACCCCACCACGCCTGCGGGTTCTGCACGGTGGAGGCCAAGCCATGCGCGATTTCCGGAATGCTATGCCCGCACACATCCAGCTCGCCCGAGGGGACATTGGCAAAGGCCGCCGCCATATGCACCGAGATCAGCCGATCGGGCATCGCGCTGGCGATATGCGCCGCGTAAGGCCCGCCGCCCGAAATCGCCACCATGCCAAAGCGCGCCGCGCCCACATGATCCAGCACGGCGGCGACCTCTGCCACGTAATCGTCATAGGTCCACGCCGGATCATAGGGGGTGTCGCCAAAGCCGTTCCGCTCGACCGTGATCAGGCGCAGGTGCAATTGGCGGCGCAGCGTTTCGAGGTATCCCGTCATCAGAAACGCCCGCGCGCTGGTGCCGGTGCCGCCGAGGAACAATACCGGGCGCCAGCCTTGCTCTCCGGTGTCGGCGTAATGGACGGTGCGGCCCTTGACCGGCAGCGATTGCACCTCTGCGCCCAGCGGATCGAACCGGGTTTGGAATGTGGCGGGCGGGGCGGGAACGCTGGGCCCGGCGTGCGCAATGGCGGGCATCAACGCCGCAAGGGCTAGGGCAAGACGCTTCATCCCGGTTCCCCCACTGCGGCGAAATGTTCGGCAATCGGGGCGTCTTCCAACCCCGCATCGGCCACCGCGATAACCGCCCGTTCGGCCACCAGATCCAGCGAGCGGCACAGTCCCCAATAGGTCAGCGCCGACACCGGCAGGCCGATCAGCATCGAGATGTCGGCATAGCCAATCTTGGCATTGCCCAGCAGCATCGCCACCGGCCCCGTATAAACCGGCGTGGCAAAGAACGGGATCATCGCGCAAAAGCCCACCGCATAGGCCACCAGCCCGCGCCCGTTCCAGCGGCCATAAATGCCATTCAGGTTGAAGATCTCGCGGATCGAATAATGGCCTTTGCGGACGTAGAAAAAGTCCACCAGATTGATCGCCGTCCACGGCGTGAACAGATAGATCAGCACCGACAGCAAATGATCGAGCAAGGTTCGCACGTCCGATCCCGCCGCCGCCGCCAGCCAGATCGTCACCACCGCCACCAGCGCCAGCGACAGCAGTCTGGCGCGCAGCATATTGCCGATCTTGCCGAAACAATCGACAATCGACAGCAAGGTCAGCGAGGCGCCGTAGAAATTGAGCGTGGTGATCGTCACCAAGGTCAGTGCCGAAACCACCAGCAATATCGTGCCAAAGCCGTGCCAGATCAGGTCGCCCGCCGCGCTGACTTGGGCCACGATTTCGCGCGAGGGGAACAGCGCCGCGACCATCGCCCCCACCAGCATCATCCACGCGCCGCCGATGAACGCGCCCAGAAACGTCCACCAAAAGGTCGATCGGATGCCGACATTGGCGGGCAGATAACGCGAATAATCCGACACATAGATCGACCAGCTCAGCTGATAGGCCGCCGCGCCAAAAAACTCGACCAAAAAGGGGATCGGTTTCAGCGGCCCCATCACCGCCAATGCGCCTCCATGGCCCGTCGCCAGCACGCCGACCGTGAATATCAGCAGCGCCCCGATCATCACCATCGCCAGCACCCGCTGCGCGACATGGATCAGGTCATACCCGAACAAGGCCAGCGCAATCGCCAGCGCGGTAAAGGCGATATAGGTCGCCAGCGGAGGCATGCCGGCCAATTGCGCCATCGTCTGGCCGATCAGCACCTGATTGAACACATTATACCCGACATAGGTGATCAGCGCGACCACCCACACCAGCAAGGCCCCGCGGTATCCGAACTGCGGGCGCGACTGGATCATCTGCGGCAGGCCCAATTCGGGGCCTTGGCTGGAATGGAACGCCATGAAGAAGGTGCCCAGCGCGCCGCCCAGCACAATCGCCAGCGCCGCCCAGCCAAAGGTCAGCCCCAGCGGGATCGCCAGCGCGCCCGTCGCCAGCGTCGCCAAATGCGCGTCGCCCGAAAACCAGATCGGCCACAGGTGCCAAGCCTTGCCGTGGCGTTCGGCCAGCGGCACATAGTCGATGGAACGCGCTTCTATGAACGCCATTATGCGGCTTCCTCTCGTCGCTGATATTTCAGCTGGGCATAGCTATCTTTCGTCCGGCGCCGTCTGGCAAGGGCAAACCCTGTGCCGCATCAGCCAAACCCTGCGCGATGGCACGGATGCTGTCCGGCGCGGGGCAGGACTTGCCGGCCTTGGCGTCGGAATGCAGCGCCATGTGCTCGCCGGTGGCGATGACGGCGTTTTGACCCAGGCTGAACATCTCGTGGAAGATGTGCAGGCGTTTGGCATCGACACCCAGCACGCGGCTGCGCAGTTCCAGCTTCTCGCCCAGCTTGGCTTGGCCGAGGTAGCGAATATGCGTCTCGGCGGTGTAGTAGCTGTAGCCCGCCGCGACATGCGCCGGGCCTGCGCCGATGGCGGCCAGCACAGTGTCGGTCGCCTCGCCGAACAGTTTCAGGTAAGCCCATTCGGTGAGGTGGTCGTTGTAATCGATCCAGTCCGGCTGGACCTCTGCGCTGCGGCCCAGCAGGATGCCTTGGCCGAGGTGAGAGCCTTCGTTGGTGGCGCCGCCCGTCAGGCTGGCGCGGTAAGCCTTGGCCACCGCGCCGCTGGCGAAATCGTTCTTTTCCAGCGCGTGCATAATATCAACGAGGCAATTGTCGCGCAGCTTTTCATATGTGCGCAGGTCCACCCCGCCCGCCTGCTCGTCCGATTGCGCGGCGATCTTGTCTGCCAATTCGTCCGTCAGTTCGGGGGCGATCAGCTTGGTCCACGGCAGTTTCAGCGCCGGGCCGAACTGGCTGAGGAAGTGCTTCATCCCCGCCTCTCCGCCAGCGAGGCGATAGGTGAGGAAGGTGCCCATGAACGCCCAGCGCATGCCCGCGCCAAAGCGGATGGCGTCGTCAATTTCGGCGGCGGTGGCGATGTCGTCCTCGATCAGCCACAACGCCTCGCGCCAAACGGCCTCCAGCAGGCGGTCGGCGATGAAGCCGTCGATTTCCTTGCGGACATGCAGGGGTTTCATGCCGACGCTGGTGTAGAGCGCATGGGCGATGTCCTTGGTGGCCTGACTGGTCTTCGCCCCGCCGCAAATCTCCACCAGAGGCAGCAGGTAAACGGGGTTGAACGGGTGCCCCACCACCAGCCGGTCCGGCCGCGCCATATCCCGCGCCAGTTGTGTGGGCAACAGCCCCGATGTCGAGGAGCCGATCACGCAATGCGCCGGCATCGCCGCGTCGATCTGGGCCAACACGCGCTGTTTCAGATCCTCGCGCTCGGGCAGGCTTTCCTGCACGAAATCGGCGTTCGCGACTGCCTCGGCAAGGCTGGTATGATAGGTGATTTTGCCCGGCGTGGGCAGGGCCTCGCCGTGCAAGCGGGCGGTGGCGCGCGCGGCATTGGCGATCACCGCCCCGGTTTTGCGCTCCGTTTCCGGGTCGAGGTCGAACACCGCGACATCCAGCCCCGCCAGCATAAAGCGCGCAGCCCAGCCTGCCCCGATAACCCCGCCGCCGACGATGGCGATCTGCTTGATTTGATGCGTCATGGCGGCCCCTTAACGACGGTTGAGTTTCAATTTGGCGCGGGTTTGCTCCGGCGTCATAATGCGCGCGCCCATATTCTTCAGGATGGTCACCGCGCGCTCCACCAGATCGCCGTTCGATGCGAAGACGCCCTTGTCGAGGTAGAGGTTATCCTCCAGCCCGACCCGCACATTGCCGCCCGCCAGCGCCGCCATCGCCACATAGGGCAATTGGTGCCGCCCGATGGAAAAACCGCTGAAGATCGCGTTCGGCGGCAGTTGGGCCACCATAGCGGCGGTGGTCAGCATGTCGTCGGGCGCGCCGTAAGGGATGCCCATGCACAGCTGGATCATCACCGGGTCGCTGATCAGGCCCTCCTTGATCAGCTGCTTGACCATGACGAGGTGGCCCATGTCGAACACCTCCAACTCTGGCCGCACGCCATAGCTTTGCACCGCCGCCGCCATCGCGCGCAGCATCGAGGGGGTGTTGGTCATCACATAATCGCCGGCGGAGAAATTCATCGTGCCGCAGTCGATGGTGCAAATTTCGGGGAGCAGTTCCTTGACATGCACCAGACGCTCCAAGGGCCCGACCATATCGGTGCCCTTGGCGTTCAAGGGCAGGGGGGTCTCGCCCTGTCCGAACACCAGATCGCCGCCCATGCCTGCGGTCAGATTGATGATGACGTCGGTATCGCTGGCGCGCACCCGCTCGACCACTTCGCGGTACAGCGCCGGGTCGCGCGAGCCCAAACCCGTGGCCGGGTCGCGCACATGGATATGGGCGATGGCGGCGCCAGCCTTGGCGGCCTCTATCGCGGCATCGGCGATTTGCGCCGGGGTGATCGGCAGATTGGGATGCTTGTCGGCGGTTTCGCCAGAGCCGGTGACCGCGCAGGTCACGAACACGTCAAAGTTCATCGATGCCTCTCCTTGATTGACACGGAGTATGACACGGGCCGCGCGAGCCCTAGGCGCAATTTGCGACGGGATTATTGCAATATGCGACATCCTTTGATAATTTCGCGCCGATGGACACATTCGCCTTTCTGCTGATGCCGGGCTTTTCGGCGATGGCGTTTTTTTCGGCGGTGGAGCCCTTGCGCGTGGCCAATCGCCTGTCGGCCAAGGAGCTGTACCGCTGGAGTTTGCACGCACCGAAAGGCGACCATGCGCTCGCCTCCAACGGCATGCAGATCCTCGCCTCTGGCCCCGTGGACGAGCGCAGCAATACGCTGATCGTCTGCGCGGGGTTCAATCCGATGAAGGCCTGCAACCGCGATATGCTGGGTCTGGTGCGGCGGATGTGGCGCAAGGGGGCGACGGTGGGCGCCATCGACACCGGGGTGTTTGTTCTGGCCGAGGCGGGGATTCTGGGGCGCGAACCCGTCACATTGCATTGGGAGGCGGCGCTGGAATTCGCCCAAACCTATCCCGACATCCCCGTTTCCGCCGAGCTGTACGAGAGCCACGCGCGGCTCTTCACCTGTGCGGGCGGCACGGCGGCGATGGACATGATGCTGGAATGGATCAGCCGCAGCCACGGCGAGGCGCTGGCCATCGCGGTGTCCGAACAGCTGATCCACGACCGCATCCGCAAGCCCACCGACACGCAGCGTTACGCGCTGCCGGCGCGGATCGGCTCGACGAAACGGCTGGTGCTGCGCGGCGTGGAGGTGATGGAGGGGCATGTCGGGCAGCCATTGTCGATCGACGAAATCGCCGATATCGTCGGCACCACGCGGCGCAATCTGGAACGGCATTTCATGGCCAGTCTGGGCCAGTCACCGGCGCAATATTACCGCAAGCTGCGGCTGGAGATCGCCGCAAAGCTGATCGCTGACACCGAGCTGGTGATGCAGGACATCGCGCTGGCGTCGGGATTTGGTTCGGCGTCGGTGCTGAGCAGGGCCTATAAGGCGCATTTCGGCCATGCCCCGCGCGGGGCGCAGACGCGGCACTTGCGCAACCGCGTTCCAGCCTGCAACATGATGGAAATAGGGTAATTGGGGCAGACAAAGTGGCAATCGAAGCAGTGGAACGCGCCAAGGCCGCGCTGGCGCAGGGCGATCTGGCGGGCGCGTGGGGCCATGCGCAGGCCGCGCTGACGGCCGCGCCAGAGGATATCGACGCGCTCTATGTCGGCGCGGTGATCCTCAGGTTCCAAAAGGATCTGGACGCGGCGCGGGGGCTCATCGACCGTTTGCTGGCGGTGCAGCCGGATCTGGGCCGCGCGCATCAGGAACGCGGGCATCTGCTGCGGGCGGCGGGCGAGCGGCAGGCCTGCATCGCCGCCTATGCCCGCGCGGTGGAATGCAACCCGGTGCTGGCCGCCTCGTGGAAAATTCTGGCCGCCTTGTGCGAGGGCACTGACGAGGAGATGGCGCAAAAGGCGCGCGTCAATCTGCGCGATATTGCGCAGCAGCCGGGCGAACTGATGGCCGCCATGGCCGCCTATTACGATCAGGAATACCAGCTTGCGGAAAGCCGCGTGCGGGCGTTTTTGCTGAAGGTGCCTGACCATCCGGTGGCGATGCGCCTGCTGGCGGATCTGGGCACGCGGATGGGCGAATATGAGGACGCCGAATTCATTCTGGAACAATGCAAGGCGTTCAACCCGGATTTCCTGCCCGCGCGGTTTGACTATGTCGATGTGCTGACCAAACGCTTTCATTTCGAGGCCGCGCTGCGCGAGGCCGAGGAATTGCTGGCGCGCGACCCCGCCAACCCGCAGTTCCGCACGCTCTACGCCAACCAGCTGTTGCAGGTGGGCCAGACCGAGGCGGCGCTGGAACAATATGATGTGCTGCACGCAGCCGAGCCGGAGCTGGCGCATATCAGCCTGTCACGCGGGCATGCGCTGAAGACGCTGGGGCGGGTCGAGGCGGCGGTGGGAGCCTACCGCGATGCTTACGGCGCGCGGGGCGATTTCGGCGATGCCTATTGGAGCCTCGCTAACCTCAAGACCTTCCGCTTTTCCGCAGACGAACTGGCGGCGATGCTGCGCGCCGAGGCGGACCCCGCCACCGATACCGACGACCGCATCCACCTGTGCTTCGCGGCGGGCAAGGCGTTCGAGGATGCGGGTGATTACGCCCAGTCTTTCGCATTTTACGCGCGGGGCAATGCCCTGCGGCAGGGGATTTTGGGCTATCGCCCCGGCGCGGTGGCGGCGGAGGTGGACGCGCAGATCCGCGCCTGTAATCCGGCGCTGTTCGCGGCCAATGCAGGCGCCGGTTGCCCCGCGCCCGATCCGATCTTCATCCTGGGCCTGCCGCGTGCGGGCTCGACGCTGCTCGAACAGATCCTCGCCTCGCATAGTCAGGTGGAGGGGACGATGGAGCTGCCCGACATCATGGCCATCGCCGCGCGGCTGAACGGCAGGCTGGCCGCCAGCGAGGCCGAGAGATACCCCGCTAATCTGGCCGAGCTGCCTAGGGACAAATTCACCGAACTGGGCGAGGGGTACATGACATCGGTGGCGATCCACCGGCGCGAGGGGCTGCCGCGTTTCATCGACAAAATGCCCAATAATTTCCGCCACATTGGGCTGATTCATCTGTTGCTGCCGAATGCAAAGATCATCGATGCGCGGCGCGATCCGATGGCCTGCGGCTTTTCGCTATTCAAGCAATTGTTCGCGCAAGGGCAGGATTTTTCCTATGACCTCAACCACATTGGCCGATATTACCGCGATTATCTGCGGCTGATGGACCATTGGGACAATGTGCTGCCCGGCAAAGTCCTGCGTGTCGTCCACGAGGATGTAATCGAGGATCTGGAGGGACAGGTGCGCAGGATGCTCGATTTCTGCGGGTTGCCGTTTGAACAGGGGTGTATCGAATTTCACCGATCAACCCGCGCGGTTCGCACCCCCAGTTCCGAACAGGTACGCCGCCCGATCAACCGCGATGGCACGCAGGTCTGGCGGAATTTCGAGCCTTGGCTGACCCCGCTGAAGGCCGCGCTGAAAAGCTGACCCGCGCCCCCAATTCATGATGTGCTGAATTGTAATAGCTACAATCAAAATGACTTATGTCGGCAAACGGCAGTTGACATGGAGCGTCCGATCGCGCCCCTTATTGGGTAATAGACAACAGACAATACACGGGGGGCCTGTATATGAAGCATAGCTTATTGATGACATCTGCTGTGTCGGCGCTGCTGATGGGGGGCATGTCTGTCCCCGCATTCGCCGCTGACGCGCAAGGCACAGCGCAGGCCAGTCAGGACAAGACCGGCACATCGATCGGCGACATCGTCGTCACCGCCACCCGCCGTTCGGAAAAGATGCAGAACGTGCCCTTGACGCTGGAGGCGATCGGCGCCGAGCAGTTGAAGGCGCAGGGCATCACCAATTTCGACCAATTGCTGGCCAACCTGCCCGAAGTGCACGCGGGCGGGCGCGGGCCGGGGCAGAACGCGGTCAGCATTCGCGGGCTGTCGCTGTCGCAGATTTCGCTGCAAGCCTCTGCCGTGGCCGGGCCTGATCCAACGGTGGCGATCTATATCGACGATGCCTCGGTGGCCTTGCCGGGCCGCAACCTGGACGTTTACGTGGCCGATATCGAGCGCGTCGAGGTGCTGGAAGGGCCGCAGGGAACGCTGTTCGGCGCCAGCGCCGAGGGCGGCGCGATCCGCTACATCACCAACAAGCCCAACCTTACAAAATTTCAGGCGGGCATGACGCTGAACGGTGCGGCGACGCCGGGCCACGCGATGAGCGAAAGCGGCCAAGGCTACCTCAACGTGCCGATCATTCAGGACAAGCTGGCGATCCGTGCGGCGGTATTTGTCGATCATCAGGGCGGATATATCGACAACGTTTATGGCACTTTCCAGATGCCGTTGCAGGGTAACAACGCCGATGGCACGGCGGCATTCTGCCTGCCCGGCGCGCCAGCCACCCCGCAATGTATTGCGCTCTTGGGCGCAGCAGGCGCGGCAGCAAACGCCGCCCAGGCTCCCGCCGTACGCCCCACTATCGACAACGCCGCCTATGTCAAAAACGATTTCAACCCCGCCAACTATGCGGGCGGGCGCGTTTCGGTGAAATGGGCGCCGGCACCCGATTGGACCGTCAATGTCGAGGATATGTTCCAGACGCTGGATGCCGAGGGCGTGTTCATGTATGATCCCACCCTTGGCGATCTGAAGGTTCAGCGCTTTTCGCCCGACTATAATGACGACAAGTTCAACCAAATCCAGTGGGCCGTCGATGGCAAGCTGGGCAAGCTGGGCGTGGTCTATACCGGGTCCTACCTCGACCGCCGGGTGGCGCAGAAGTTTGACTACACCAAATATGCGCAGGTCGGGCCCTATGCGCCTTACTATATCTGTCAACCCGGTTATGCGACCTGCGAGACCCCGCGCATGACCTATATCGACAACGAGCGGAACACGCGCCTGACGCAGGAATTCCGCGTCACCACACCGTCCGATCTGCCTTACCGCCTGCAGGCGGGCGTCTATTACGATAATACCAAGCTGTATGAGGACAACACTTGGTTCTATGAAGGCGCGGCCGCGGTAGGGTTCATCGGGCGCCCGCCCGGCGGCGTGGTTCAGGTCGATCCTTCGGTGCGCCCGGCCGGAGGCGTCTATTTCAACGACGCGATCCGTTCGGAAAGCCAGTTCGCCTTCTTTGGTGAGGCCAATTGGGATATCACATCACAGCTGACCCTGACCGGCGGCGCGCGGCATTATTCGGAAACGCTGGGGCTGGAAGGTTCGGTCAACTGCGGTTCGCTGTCTGCACCGCCAGGACCACATGTCTGCGGCAGCGGCAATTACGGGGTGTCTCTGGCAGGCAAGAGCCCCGCCCACCAAAACGGCACCACGCCAAAGGTCACCCTCAGCTACAAGCCTGAGCGCGGCGTCATGGTCTATGCCACCTATTCGCAAGGGTTTCGCCCCGGTGGTTTCAACCGTCGCGGCGGTGCCACCAACGACCCGAATTTCAACATTCCCTTCACCTACGGCTCTGACAGCGTGAAGAATTACGAGGTCGGCTGGAAGTTGCAATTTGCCAATAATTCCATCCGCTGGAACGGTGCGGCCTATTGGATCGACTGGAACAATATTCCCATCGCGATCTATGCGCCCGCCGTCAGCAATTCGACTTTCGACCTCAACGGGCCGAATGCGCGGGTGAAGGGCATCACATCCGATCTGATGTGGCGCGCCACGCATGAGCTGACCCTGACCGGCAACCTCACCTATAACGATGCCAAACTGGTCAGCTATGGCGCCTATCCGGCAGGCTTTATTCCGCAGCCGGGTGACAGTCCATTGGCGCTGACATCGGTGCCGATTGGCAGTCCGCTGGCGCTGGCGCCCAAATGGCAGGGCAATCTGCGCGCCCGTTACGAGCACGAGATGGCCTCTGGCAGCACCTTCTTCGGACAGTTGGGGGGCCAATTTGTCGGATCGTCCTATACCCAGACGATCAAGACCTATAACCAAAAGCTTGCCGCCTATACGATGATGGATACATCGATGGGGGTCAAGAAGGACAGCTGGAGCATAGAGCTTTACGTCAACAATCTGACCGACAAGCGGGCGGAGCTGTATAAGGATCAGGGCGACAATGTCCTGCTGACCTCTACCGCGCGGCCGCGTACCATCGGTATGCGGATGAACTGGGCCTATTGAGCCGTACCACGCGCCCCGCTTGGGCCGTATAGGAATAAACAGCTGGGCGGGGTGCCGATCCCGTCCGGCTGTTTTCATTTGAATAGATTGCGCAATACCAAGGAGCCCGCCATGCACTTCGGCCTCACCCCAGAGCAGGAGATGATCGTCTCCACCGTCCGCAGCTTTGTCGAGAACGAGATCTACCCGCATGAGGCGATGGTGGAACGCAGCGGCCAAGTGCCGCTGGAACTGGGCGAGGAGATCAAGCGCAAGGTCATCGATCTGGGCTTTTACGCCTGCAATTTCCCCGAAAGCGTCGGCGGCGCGGGGCTGAGCCATCTGGACATCACGCTGGTCGAGCGCGAGCTGGGCCGAGGATCGATGGCGCTGACCCATTTCTTTGGCCGCCCGCAAAACATCCTGATGGCCTGCGAAGGGCAGCAGCGCGAGCGTTACCTGCTGCCCGCCGTGCGCGGCGACAAGATGGACGCCCTCGCCATGACCGAGCCCGATGCGGGGTCCGATGTGCGCGGCATGAAATGCACCGCGACGGCGGACGGCAAGGATTGGGTGCTGAACGGCGCCAAACACTTTATTTCGGGCGCCGAACACGCCGATTTCTTCATCGTTTTCGCCGCAACCGGGGTGGATGACACCCCCCACGGCCCCAAAAAACGCATCACCTGCTTTCTGGTCGATCGCGGACACCCCGGTTTTGAAGTGCGCGAGGGGTATAATTCGGTCAGCCACAAGGGTTACAAAAACTACGTCCTCTATTTCGACCAATGCCGCCTGCCCGCCGAGGCGGTGCTGGGCAAGGTGCATGGTGGGTTCGATGTGATGAACGAATGGCTCTATGCCACGCGGCTGACGGTGGCGGCATTCAGCGTCGGCCGGGCGCGGCGGTGTTTCGATCTGGCGCTGGACTATGCCGCGACGCGCAAGCAATTCGGCCAGCCCATCGGCAAATTTCAAGGCGTCGGTTTTCAAATCGCCGACATGATCACCGAAATCGACGCCGCCGACTGGATGACCTTGGCCGGCGCATGGCGGCTGGATCAGGGCCTGCCGGCGAACCGCGAGATCGCCAGCGCCAAGCTTTACGCATCGGAAATGCTGGGGCGCGTCACCGACGCATCGTTGCAAATCTTCGGCGGCATGGGGCTGATGGACGATTTCCCCATCGAACGTTTCTGGCGCGATGCCCGCGTCGAGCGCATCTGGGACGGCACATCGGAAATCCAGCGGCATATCATCAGCCGCGAATTGCTGCGTGCCCTCGGTGCCTGATCTGTCGCGCCTGTTGCGACCGGCCAGCATTGCCGCGATCGGCGGCGGGGCATGGTGCGCTAATGTCATCCAGCAATGCCGCAAGATCGGCTTCGCGGGGCCCATCTGGCACGTGCACCCCACCCGCGGCGATTACGCCAACCTCTCCGCGCTGCCCCATGCGCCCGATGCCAGCTTCATTGGCGTCAACCGCGAGGCCACGGTGAAAGTGGTGCGCGAATTGGCGATGATGGGGGCGGGCGGCGCGGTGTGTTTCGCCTCTGGCTTTGCCGAGGCCTCTGCCGAAATCGCCGGCGCCGCCGATTTGCAAGCCGAACTGCTGGAAGCTGCGGACGGCATGCCGATCCTTGGGCCCAATTGTTATGGGTTTATCAATGCGTTGGACGGCGCGGCGCTGTGGCCCGATCAGCATGGCTGCGCGCGTGTGGATCGGGGTGTGGCGATCCTCACCCAGTCCTCGAACATCGCGATCAACCTGACGATGCAGAGGCGCGGCCTTCCGATCAGCTATGTGGTGACGGTGGGCAATCAGGCGCAGCTGGGCATGGCGGAGATCGGCTGCGCGCTGCTGGATGACCCCCGCGTGACCGCGCTGGGTCTGCATATCGAGGGGTTTGGCAACCCGCGCGCCTTTGAGGCACTGGCCGCCAAGGCGCGCGCGCGCGGCAAGGCGATTGTCGCGGTGAAGGTCGGCGCCTCGACCCAGGCGCAGGCGGCGACGATTTCGCACACCGCATCGCTAGCGGGCAGCGATGCCGGGGCGCGGGCTTTATGCGCGCGGCTGGGCATTGGGCAGGCAGCCAGCCTGACACAGATGCTGGAGGCGCTGAAGATCCTGCATACCACCGGGCCTTTGCCATCGATCCAGATCGCCTCGATGTCCTGTTCGGGCGGAGAGGCCAGCCTGATGGCCGATACCGGCTTGCGCGCCGGGGTGGAATTTCCTCCGCTGAACCAAACGCAGACCGCAGCCTTGCGCGCCGCGCTGGGGGCCAAGGTCGCGCTGGCCAACCCGCTGGATTACCACACCTATATCTGGGGCGATGTGGCGGCGATGACCGCCTGTTTCACCGCGATGATGGCCCCGCATATCGCGCTGGGCTGTGTGGTGCTGGATTTTCCGCGTGTGGGCATTTGTGACGACGGCGAATGGCGCAAGGTCGTTACCGCGATGAAGGCGGCGGCCAAGGCCAGCGGGAGGCCGATGGCGTTGATCGCCAGCCTTCCCGAAAACCTGCCCGAGGATGTCGCGGCGGACTGCATCGCCAGCGGGATTGTGCCGCTGTGCGGACTGGACGATGCGCTGGTGGCGGTGGCGATTTGCGCGGGGTTGCGCGCGGCGGACAGGGAAGCCCTGCTGGCGGCGGCTGCGCTGGGTGCGACACATACGCTCAGCGAGGCCGAGTCCAAGGCCGACCTTGCCGCCTATGGCCTGCCCGTGCCGCGCGCTTGCCGCGCCGCAAATCCCGCCGAGGCCGCCCGCCAAGCCGCCACCCTGACCTTCCCCGTGGTGCTGAAGGGCGAAGGCATCGCGCATAAAACAGAGGCCGGCGCGGTGGCGCTGAACCTTGGCTCGGCACAGGCGGTGCGCGCGGCGGCGGAACGCATGCCCGCGACCAGTTTCCTTGTGGAGGAAATGATCACCGGCGCGGTGGCAGAGCTGCTGATCGGCGTGGTGCGCGACCCGGCGCACGGGTTTGTGCTGAGCATCGGCGCGGGCGGCGTTTGGACCGAGATCCTGCGCGATACGCAAAGCCTGCTGCTGCCGGTGCGCGCGCAAGGCATCGCGGAGGCGCTGGGGCGGCTAAAGATCGCGCCCTTGCTGGCGGGCTATCGCGGGGCGCCTGCCGCCAACGGTGCCGCGATTATCGATGCGGTTCTGGCGTTGCAGGCCTATGTCATCGCGCATGCGGGCGATGTGGCCGAGGCCGAGATTAACCCGCTGATTTGCACACCGGCGGGGGCCTATGCCGCCGACGCCCTTATCCGAAAGGCCATGCCATGAACCCTATCCGCACCGAAAAACGTGGGCCCGTGCTAGAGGTCACCCTCGACCGGCCCAAGGCCAACGCCATCGATCTGGCCACCAGCCGCATCATGGGCGAAGTTTTCGCCGATTTTCGCGACGATCCCGACATGCGGGTCGCCATCATCACCGCCGCTGGCGACAAATTCTTTTGCCCCGGATGGGACCTGAAGGCGGCTGCCGGCGGCGACGCGGTCGATGGCGATTACGGGCGCGGCGGCTTTGGCGGATTGCAGGAACTGCGCGGGCTGAACAAGCCGGTGATCGCGGCGATCAACGGCATTGCCTGCGGGGGCGGGCTGGAACTGGCGCTCTCGGCGGACATCATTCTGGCGGCTAGCCACGCTACCTTCGCCCTGCCCGAAATCCGTTCTGGCACGGTGGCCGACGCCGCCTCGATCAAGCTGCCCAAGCGCATCCCCTATCACATCGCGATGGAAATGCTGTTCACCGGGCGCTGGCTGGACGCCGAGGAGGCGCATCGCTGGGGGCTGGTCAACCGGGTGATCGCCGCCGATCAACTGATGGCCGAGGCGCGCAAACTGGCCGATGACCTCGCGGCCGGGCCGCCCTTGGTCTTTGCCGCGATCAAGGAAGTCGTCCGCGAGGCCGAGGGGATGAAGTTTCAGGACGCGATGAACCGCATCACCAAGAGCCAGTTGGAAACCGTTGACCGCCTGTACTATTCCGAAGACCAGCTGGAAGGCGCGCGGGCCTTTGCCGAAAAGCGCGAACCCGTTTGGAAGGGGCGCTGATCGGCACGGACTTGTGATGTTTGGGGTTGCCTAGGGCTGGCCTAGGGGTCTACCGCCTACATCGCGGTCCAGCTGGCGCGCCACTGGCAACGCCACCCCAATCGCCATCAGGCAAACACCCGCCCCCAGCGGGCCGATCAGCGTATAGCCGCCGAAATGCTGGGCGATATAGCCCGCCGCCAGCGAACCAAAGCTCTGCGCCAACAGCCATGTGCCGGTGGTCATCACCGCCAGCCGCCCGCTGGCGTCATAGGAATAGGCCAGCCCCAGCAGCAGCGGATAGGTCAGGAACCACGCCACATTAAACGCCACCAGGCTCACCCCAAACGCGGCCTCTGTGGTCACCGTGGTGAGAGCCGCGCAGGCCAAACCGCAGGCCCCCAGCGCGCAGGCCAGCGGCCAACCGCGCGGCAACCGCTTGACCACCAAGGCCAGCCCCGCATTGCCCAAGGCGCTCGCCAGCGTCGCAAGGCTTTGATAGCGGACGAATTGTGTCGCCGGCAGGCCGATGGCATGCGCGGTGCGTTCCATAAACGGCCAGATCGCCAGCGTGCCAAAGGCGAACAGCGCCATCGCCGCCAGCACGCGCTTGCCCTCGGCCCCGATGGGTGTGTTGGCCATTTGCGGCGCGCCCGCATCCCCCCCGGTGCCCCCCGGCAGCATCAAGGCGAACAGCCCCAGCCCCCCCGACAGCGCCGCCAGCGCGGTGAACTCCCCCGCCACGCCATAGGCTTTGCCGACCATCGGCAGGCCGATGTTGATCATGGCGAACAGCACCGTCTGGAACGCGATGCCCATCGATATGGCGCGGGCGGGGTGCGCGGTGCGTCCGGCGGCCAGATTGACCGCGCTGTTCATAATGCCGA